>ERZ773067.77-NODE-77-length-60865-cov-9.523845_pt1 | contig 60865 bp, 46 predicted proteins | sample MGYA00580622_ERZ773067 | MGnify/ENA primary metagenome ERZ773067 (study PRJEB29015, sample SAMEA2737998) | human oral metagenome | biome: human oral; feature: human-associated habitat; material: dental | place: China | collected 2113 ...
GTTTAATTTAATTAGTTGTTTGTAGTTAGAAATATATCCCTTTTACACTCCGCTTTGGAGTTATATAAGGAGTGCCTCTGGATGTATATAAGGAGTAGAGGAGGATGTATATAAGGAGTAGGACAGGACTCCTACTATCTCTCCTCTGCTACCTATATTATACCTCATTTCTCACTTCTATTTAAGTTCTTCTTGCTTATTGATTTTACATGCCTTTAGGGCGATACTTATCTTCATTGCAACAGCTTAACTTTACCGTCCACCTTTTGGCTCTCCCTCTTCTGCTTCATTCCAACGGGTTAATAATGATATGAACTAAAAATGATTGATTCTCTACGTTTTCATCCGTCCTTCGTTTGGCAAACAGCCTTTCAATCTTCCCACGGCGAATAGTTAACAAAGCCCTGTTCGTCGGCATCATCCTCCTCTTCGTCAAAAAATCCGCCCTTGGCGTCGCCCTCATTAATGGTGTCGGATGTAACATTAAAGTGTTGCATCACTTCGTTGCCCAAGCCTAATGGAATTACCCGAATTTCGGGGGCTATATATGTTCTTTTTGTTGTCATTGCACACTCTGTGTTTATGTTCTTAATTCTCAATCAGCGGTTCTCAATTAAATATCCTCTTTTTCCCATTCACGATGTAGATGCCGCGTGTGGGATTGATAACGCGTCTGCCTTGCAGGTCGTAGATGATGTCGTTTTTCTGCGGTGTAGTGTCGTCGATGTTGCGGATGCCGGTCGTGGTGTCTTCAAAATCGAGGACGAACGATTTGGCATATCCCACCTGCGACTTCGCAACTTTCAACGCCGCCTTATGAGCTTTCAGGTTGACGTATTCGCCGCCCGTGCCCGTCTGCCAATAGAAACCCTGATTGGTGCCTTTGTGCCCGAAGAGGTAGTATTTGTTCGTGCCGTCGTTGCCCACTTTTGCCTCGGTTGCTGTGCCCACGAGTAGGTTATTCGACACGCTCACCTCGGTGCCCGTTACATTGGCTTCGTACTCAATGGTGCTTCCTGCCGTTCCTTGCAATATAAATCCCGTTTGCTTGGGAATGATGCTGCCTGCGGCAATGCTCTGCGTCATTGCTTTATAGGGGGCGGCAGCAGTTGCACCCGGCTGAATGTCCGTGATGATGTAGGCGGTGCAGCCCGTGGGAACTTTAAAGTTCTCGTTTTCTAAGTAATATGTTGAGTAGCCGTTTGAACCAATGGTTAGCTTCTCGCGATATTTGTTGCCGTGAAGAGCCCACCAGGGGGCATCCATATAGGCTTTGGCAGCGTCTACGGGTACATATATTTTTTGCAAGTTAGGGGAATCTCGAAATGGGTCGAAAGGACCTTCCGAAGGGTTGAGCGGATTATTCATATAAAACAGTGCAGGCGTTGGCTTCTCAAAAGTGATTTCTTCCAAATTCGCCAAATAATGAAATGTAGCATAAGCAATTGTATCAAGATGCGCAGGTAGTGTCATACTTTTAAGTGGAGTACCATTGTCGTCAGAATAAAAAAGTCGCTCGTCTAACCTGCGCAATGTTTGTGGAAACTTTACGCTTTCTATTGTTCCTGAGTTTGCTATAAATGCACTCGGACCAATATACCTAACTTTTGTATTGGAAAGGTCTATATGCTTTAAACCTAAAGCTGAGCACGCTTCAGACTCTATCAACTCTAAGGTAGATGGGAAAACAACTTCCTCTACCTGCGATGCAAGATGTAAAGTATAAGACCTGATAATCCTTATCCCCTCTGACAGGATAATCTTTTTAAGCCCATTCTCGAAAAAAGAACCATTTACGCTTGCTACTGGTCCTGCCACGTCTGTCACGGTGTAGGTGTTGCCGTTATAGGGCACACTGCCTGGCACGGTGATTTCTGTTGCACCGGCGGGAGCGTCACCACGAGTGACCTTGGCATATTTGTTTGTGGCATCTGTTATTGTGATGTCGAACGTTGCACCGGCAGCATCCGTCCAGCTGAAACTTTGTGCCCGCGTAGCCAACGCAATGAAAACGGCACAACATACAATCAATACTCTTTTCATTCTTCTATTGTTTTTGTTACTGAATACATACATTAAACTCGTTGTTATTTTCCTCTTGCCGAGGTTGGCAAAAGGGCATAAAAAAGCGAACAAAGGGAACTCCTCGGAGCCCTTTGTTGATAGGGGTTACGGCACGCTTCGCGCGCGCGTAAGCGAAAGTGAAAAATGTGTAGTTAGACGCTAGGTGCGAATGTGTGTGTGTGTGTGTGTGTGTGTGTGTGTGTTAGCACTTTTTCTGAACCCTGCAAGAATATAGTGTTAAAAAACACGGGAGAAATGAAATTCTCTCGCGCCGTATTGTTGCTATAATAAAAAGTAGGTTCGAAACTCATGGCCGCAAAGGTATATCATTCAGTCCTTTCTGGCAAATAATTCTCCAACTCTCCTTATCAGCATCAAAGCAACTGAACGAAAAACGGTAGTTTAGCTTGGTTGTAAAAAGTAAAAGAGGGCACAAATAAAACTTGCACCCTCTCTTGTCAATTAAATTATAATAATCAAGTAAAATGAAAATCGATTAATCCTCTAAAGGACTGAATTCCGATTTACCGACTCCACACTCCGGACAAACCCAGTCTTCGGGAAGTTTCTCGAAAGGAGTACCCGGCTCTATGCCGTTATCGGGGTCGCCAACTGCCGGATCATAAACCCAGCCACACACGTCGCAAACATACTTTTGATTCATAATGCTTTTGTTTTTATTATTTACTTATTAAGTTGCTCGCTAGTCGAATAATCTCAACTTGCGCGTGACAAAGGTAAGTAGATGTCCATAATAAAACGCTACCTCGGCATTAGAATATGTTCGATTCGTAAAAGATAAAGGGTGCCTCTCTCACGAGGGACACCCTTTTTATACTTTCCGAAAAGATGTTCGGGAAAGAGGGGATTTTTGAGGAAAGGATTAGGATAAGCCCTCGATTAATCCGTTAACTACTTTGATTCTCTCGGCTTGAGGACTCTTCGGCAAGCCTGGCATGCGCATAATTGTACCGGCAATTGCTACAATCATCTCGGCACCGGCATTGATAACGAAGTCGCGGATTGTTATGTCGAAACCTGTTGGGACACCATAGGCCGTTGCATCTTCCGAGAACGAATATTGAGTCTTGGCAATGCAAACCGGGAAATGAGCATAACCAAGCTCCTTGATGCGCTCGAGTTGCTTCTTGGCGGCAGGACGAAGACGAACATTCGCAGCGCCATAGATGGTTTTCGCAATAGTTTCGACTTTATTTTCAATGCTGTCGTTATCGTTATAAAGCATCTTGAGCGGAGCTGAAGGCGATTTATCGATGGTGTCAACAACCAGTCGGGCGAGGTTTTCGGCTCCTTTACCTCCATCAAGGAATGCCGTGTTGATGGTAAACCCAACGCCAAGCTTATCGCAATGTTTACGAACGAGTTCGAGTTCTTCGTCGGTGTCGGTTGCAAATCTGTTGAGGCAAACAACCACTGTTTGACCGAACTTACGAAGATTTTCGATGTGCTTGTCCATATTTGCAAATCCCTTTTCAATGCCTTCGGTGTTAGGCTTAGATATTTCCTTAACATCGATTCCTCCGTGCATCTTCAGAGCTTGAGCTGTTGCAACAAGAATTGTTAGTTTGGGCGATAAGCCAGCCTTACGGCATTTGATATCGAAGAACTTCTCGGCTCCGAGGTCGGCTCCGAATCCAGCTTCGGTTATACAATAGTCTCCAAATGTTAGTCCCATCTTCGTTGCCATTATACTATTGCATCCATGTGCGATATTTGCAAATGGGCCACCATGAATGAGTGCCGGTGTGTGCTCTATTGTTTGTACAAAGTTGGGGTGAATAGCGTCGTGCAGAAGAGCAACTATAGCTCCGGCCACACCCAAGTCTTTCACCGTAAATGGTTTTCCTTCGAGGGTTATACCCAATAGGATGTTTTCGATGCGGCGGTGCAGGTCTTCTTCATCGGTTGCAAGGCAAAGGATGGCCATGATTTCGGATGCTGGCGTAATATCGAATCCGCTTTCACTCACTATTCCGTCGGTTCGACTACCTAGTCCGGTTACAATGTTACGTAAGTTACGGTCGTTCACATCAAGCACTCTGCGCCAAAGAATTTCGCGCATTCCGAATCCATCCTGCTGATGCTGGTAGATATAATTGTCGAGCAGGGCCGAAATCATGTTATGAGCCGATGTGATGGCGTGGAAATCACCAGTGAAGTGAAGATTAATCTTATCCATCGGCAACACTTGTGCATATCCACCCCCGGCAGCTCCGCCCTTCATTCCGAAGCATGGGCCGAGCGATGGTTCACGAAGAGCTAACATTGCATTTTTCCCGATTCGGTGCATTCCCAATGCCAAGCCTACGCTGACGGTGGTTTTACCAATTCCTGCTTTGGTAGGCGAGATGGCTGTGACGAGAATCAGATTCGAACGCTTCACACGTTCATTATCAATGAGAGAATAAGGGATTTTGGCAATGTGTTTGCCATACGGGTCAAGCGCATCTTCAGGTATTCCAACTTTACTGGCAATGGTGCCGATGGGTTCTAACTTTGTTTCATGCGCGATTTCGAAATCTGTTTTCATGACTCTGTGAATTAATCGATTGTTATTAATGTAAATAATTGGCTCAAATGTACTTCATTTCCAGCAGTCGGCAAATTTTCTTCTTGAAAGTGCTTACTTTTGCTCGCGTAAAATCAATTGGTATTTAAATACAAAACGCACACTTTCCGCCCTCATGGTATTGAATTATATTTGGATTGCATTCTTCCTTATAGCTTTTATTTTCGGCGTGATTGCTCTGATAACGGGCGACGCTGCAGTGCTTCAGAAAATGCTCGATGCAACTTTCAGCGCATCGAAAGGCGCTTTCGAAACCTCTCTGGGCCTTACAGGCGTGCTTGCTCTGTGGTTGGGAATAATGAAGATTGGCGAACGCGCAGGTGTGGTGAATGTGCTGGCAAGAATGCTTAGTCCGGTGTTTACGAAGCTCTTTCCCGACATTCCGAAGAATCATCCCGTTATGGGTTCAATCTTCATGAACATTGCATCGAATATGCTCGGTCTCGACAATGCCGCCACACCAACTGGCTTAAAAGCTATGGCGCAGATGCAGGAACTTAACACGCAGAAAAAAGATACGGCTACGAATCCGATGATTATGTTCTTGGTGCTTAACACGTCGGGGTTGACGATTATTCCCACGAGCATTCTTGCTTTCAGAAGCGCCAACGGAGCAGCGGTTCCTACAGATGTTTTTATTCCTATTCTACTCGCAACTACGGTGGCTACGATAGCCGGAATAATTATCACCGCCATTTGGCAACGCATAAATTTGCTTCAGCCGGCTCTGCTGGGAGCAATTCTTGGAATGATTGCGCTTGTGGGCGCGATTATGTGGGGATTCGGACAGATGGACGAGCAAACAATGAAGACGGTAACGTCGGTTGCATCGAGTTTGATAATTCTTTCCATCATCGTGCTTTTTCTTTGTGCCGGAATTTACAAGCATATCAACGTTTACGATTCGTTTATCGAAGGAGCCAAGGAGGGATTCACAACCGCCGTTAAAATTATTCCTTATTTGGTTGCGATTCTTGTGGCCGTGGGAGTTTTCCGCGCATCGGGTGCGATGGATTTGCTCACAGAGGGAATAAGATGGATGGTTTCGGCATGTGGACTCGACACCGGATTTGTAAACGCCCTGCCCACGGCATTAATGAAACCACTTTCGGGAAGTGGGGCCCGTGGATTGATGCAGGAAACAATGACTCATTTCGGAGCCGATTCCTTTGCCGGCCGACTGAGTTGCATCTTCCAGGGTTCTACAGACACTACTTTCTATATTCTCGCAGTTTATTTTGGAAGCGTAAGCATTAAATACACCCGACACGCGGTTGCATGCGGACTCTTAGCCGACCTCGCCGGAGTGATTGCAGCCATAGCCGTATGCTACATCTTCTTTTAGACAAATAAAACAGAAATGGCAAACTTAAAATCTTTAGCCAAAGACACTGCCATATACGGATTGAGCAGTATCATCGGACGATTTCTGAACTATCTTCTTGTACCCATCTACACGGCAAAAATAAGTGCAGCTAGCGGAGGCTACGGAGTTATAACCAACATGTATGCCTACACAGCTTTGCTACTCGTAGTGCTTACATACGGAATGGAAACCACATTCTTTCGCTATGCCAACAAAACCGAAGAAAATCCCCAAACGGTTTACTCTACCGTGCTTTCGATGGTTGGAATAACCTCGCTCACGTTTATCGCCTTGGTGTTTATATTCATAAACCCGTTGAGCAATCTCATGGGCTATGCCGACCATCCGTCGTATGTATGGGTAATGTTTGTTACCATAGCCATCGACGCATTTCAATGTATTCCGTTTGCTTACCTCCGATACAAAAAACGCCCCGTCAAATTCGCTGCGCTTAAACTTCTGTTCATCGCACTAAGCATTGCGCTCAACATAGTTTATTATATCATTTTGGGCGGAACCGAAGTGGGCTACGCATTCTATATCAACCTTGTTTGCACTGCGTCAATAACCCTCTGTTTCTGGAAAGAACTGCGCGACGGATTCTTTGCAGGCGGAAAGCTACTCGACGCACAATTGGTTAAACGGATGCTCGCCTACTCCTGGCCGATTCTAGTGCTGGGCATAGCCGGCATACTCAATCAAACGGCTGATAAGATTCTCTTTCCATATATATATAAAGGTAGCGACGCCCACACGCAGCTCGGAATCTACGGAGCCGCGAGCAAGATTGCAATGATTATGGCAATGATAACCCAGGCCTTTAGATATGCCTACGAACCGTTTGTATTCGGTAAATCGAAAGACAAAGACAACAAAGAAACCTACGCCAAGGCGATGAAATATTTCGTGATATTCACCCTCTTCGCCTTCCTGTTAGTAGTGGGATATCTCGACATTATTCGCCACATCATCGGTCGCGATTATTGGGACGGCCTCAAAGTTGTGCCCATCGTGATGGCCGCCGAAATAATGATGGGCATATATTTCAACCTCAGCTTTTGGTATAAACTAATCGACAAAACCATCTGGGGAGCCTATTTCTCGGGAGCCGGATGTGCCGTGCTCATCGCCGTTAACATCATCTTCGTACCGCGATACGGTTACATGGCCTGCGCATGGGCCGGATTTGCAGGATACGCCACGGCGATGATGCTATCATACATCGTTGGGCAGAAAAAATACCCCATAGCCTATCCGCTAACCTCCATTGTAACATACACAATACTGGCCGCAGTGCTCTTTGCCGGAATAACTCTGGCCAATGAGCATCTCGAAACCATACCTGCCCTCGGCGTAAAAACACTCCTCATAGCAGTGTTCGGATTATATATCTACAAAGCTGACATCAGCAAAATGCTCCGAAAACATCAAACAATTAATAAATAAAACGCACAAATGAAGAAAACAGCTTTAATCGTCGCCGGCCTAATGGCGCTCTCTACAGTCCACGCCGACGAAGGCATGTGGACACTTTACAACCTACCAGATGCCGTTTACGAGCAAATGGTAAACGAGGGATTCCAACTTCCCTGCGACATGCTCTACAATTCGCCAAATGCAATTAGTAACTATGTGGTGAATTTCTCCGGATATTGCTCCGGAGTAGTAGTATCGCCCGACGGACTCGTATTCACCAACCACCACTGCGGATTCTCTGCCATCAATTCGCACTCAACCGTTGAGCACGACTATATGCTCAACGGATTCTATGCAAAATCATATAGCGAGGAACTCCCGAACGAAAAAATGTTTGTTTCCTTCATGAAGGAACAGAAAGACATCACCTCTCGGGTCAATGCAATCACTCGTGGAAAAGAAACCGATGCACAGGAAGCAGCTATCGATTCGCTAACAAACCTGCTAACAGACTCGGTAAAGAGAATAGATAAGACTCTCCACGTAGAAATAGACCCCTTCTACGAAGGAAACAAATACTTTGCAACCGTATACCAAGACTTCAAAGACCTGCGCCTTGTATTCACCGTGCCCAAATCGATGGGAAAATTCGGCGGAGAAACCGACAACTGGATGTGGCCACGACAAACGTGCGACTTCTCCGTGTTCAGAATCTATGCCGACCCCAAAACAAACGGGCCGGCCGACTATTCGCCAAGCAACGTGCCATATCATCCCGAACATTGGGCACCCGTGAGCCTCGAAGGATATAAAGATGGCGATTTCGCAATGACTGTTGGCTACCCCGGAACAACTAACCGATACCTCTCGTCATACGGAATCAAGCAACGCCGCGATATCGAAAACACCAGTCGAATACAAGTACGCGACATCAAGCTCGCCATCCTCAAGAAATACATGGATGCTAGCGAAAAAACACGCATTCAATACGAAGACTCCTATGTAGGTTCGGCAAACTATTGGAAAAACTCCATAGGAATGAACAAGTGCATCGACTCGATAGGCCTAATACGCCAGAAAGCAGAATACGAAGCCAAAATCAGAGCCTGGCTCAGTAATCCAAAGAATAAAAACTCTGCAACCGACGTAGATTTCGCACTCCTCGAGCAACTCTACAATCGCAACGCACCCCTGGCCCACGCAATCGGCTACTGGCAAGAATCATTCTGGAAAAACTCCGAATTCCTCACACGAGCCATCAAAATAAACTTCGGAATGCAACCCAAAGGCGCGCCCGACAACCAATACTGCGAATTCGATGACAACAGCAACGAATGGAATCTCGAACTCGACAAAGAACTCACTGCCGCAATGTTCAAGAACTATGCAGCAAACGTTCCCGAAGAATATCAACCAGAACTCTTCAAAACAATCAAAACAAAATTCAAAGGCAACTACGAGAAATACACCGCATGGCTATACAGCAAAAGCAAACTGCTCGTAAAAGGCGCCAAGTTCTATCCCGACAACCAGAAAGATTTCTTAAAAGACCCTGGCGTACAAGTTGGCTTCCAGCTCATGCTCCAATACGCTGAAATCGGTTCGCAAATCAAACCCATCATGGACAGCATAGCCCAACAAGAAAAGAAACTATGCCAAGCCAAGCTCGAAATGGAAATGAACAAACCACACTACAGCGACGCCAACTTCACCATGCGACTAAGCTACGGACAGGTAGGCGGATACATGATAGGCAACTTCAACAGCGGATACTACACCACAACCCAAAGCATACTCGACAAAATGAAACAAGGGGCCAACAATGCCGACTACAAAGTTGAACCCATAATGGAACAACTCATGAGCGCAAAAAATTTCGGCCCCTATCAAGATAAGCGAACCAAGCAACTTCAGCTTTGCTTCCTAACCAATAACGACATCACGGGCGGAAACTCAGGCTCTCCGATGTTCGACGGTAAAGGACGCCTCATCGGCCTCGCTTTCGATGGAAATTGGGACAGCCTCTCGTCCGACATCAACTTCGACACCCACCTAGCCCGATGCATTGGCGTCGACATACGCTACGTGCTCTACATGATGGACAAATGGGGACACGCTGACCGCCTAATCAAAGAAATATCTCCGAAATAATCCCCACCCTTGCATCTCAGCAAATAACTCCCTCTGCTCGCCCCCAAACGGCGGGAACGCTTCGCCAAAGAGCGAAGAGCTAAATCCAACGGCAGGAACGTTTCGCCAAAGGGCGAAGAGCCGAATCCAACGGCGAGAGCGCTTCGCCAAAGGGCGAAGAGCTAAATCCAACGGCAGCAGCGTTTCGCCAAAGGGCGAAGAGCGAATCCAACGGCGAGAGCGTTTCGCCAAAGCGCGAAGAGCTAAATCCAACGGCGAGAACGCTTCGCCAAAGCGCGAAGAGCTAAATCCAACGGCGGGAACGCTTCGCCAAAGCGCGAAGAGCTAAATCCAACGGCGGGAACGCTTCGCCAAAGCGCGAAGAGCTAAATCCAACGGCAGGAGCGTTTCGCCAAAGCGCGAAGAGCTAAAACAAAGAGGATTCTTTTTTATATCACCCCAAGCGGGAAATACTTCCTCCCAAAACACCGTATACCAATGAAGCCTACCGGCCGAATTGATATACGGTGTTATATCATCCCATTTTCCCTCCGAGGATTAAGCGGATTCTTAAACCGAACTCACGTAAGATAATGTCGCGGCAAGCCCGGCCGGGAAAAAGTATTAATAAAAATCAGCTTCTTTTTGCTTTCTCCCATTCCTCGGATATGGTGCCAATATCGATGCCGAGAAGCTTCATCTGACGAAACATGTCGGGAAGAAGTATTCCAAGGAAGTTTTTACGTCGAACATCCAGAATACGCTTCAGAGCATTAGACGAAACATAATATCCCATTCCACGCCGATAATATATTATCTCGTTACGAGCCAAAAGCTCGAACGATTTAACAACAGTGTTAGGGTTCACCTGGAAATTGGCGCCTATATCGCGAGCCGAAGGAATACGCTCATCTGCCTTGTATTTGCCACTTATGATATCGTCGCAAACACGTTCGGAAATCTGCTCGTATATTGCTTTGCTGTCTGAAAATATCATTCTTGCCTCCTTTCATTTCTTAGATATTAAACCATCGGTTATTAATAACCTGCAGTCGGCAGAAAAGTCGATAAGCAAGAAAATAGTTCAAGCCGGTAAAGACTACACCGATAAGGAATTTCAAAGGTGTACATATTTGAATGTCGGGCAAACTGAGGTGATAGTTGGTGTAACCATAAATGTAGCTCACCAGTCCGATAATCGCCAAGGAAATAATAGTAAACAACAAGAACAACACAATGATAGTACATAGCCATGGCACCTTTTTGAAAAAAATGCCACCGAGAACGAAAATGGAATTCTGGAAGAGATAGGCGATGAAATATATCGAGAGCGAGCCGAATCCATTTCTTATTCCTGGGTAACGGTCGAGTATAAATCCAAGCATCGAAACACGAGTTCCAGCATGCAGAAGCATACATAGAAGTTGTTGTATCACGTCGGCAACCAGAAAAGAAACGGCAAGCGATAACATTACGCCGATGGTTACAAACAGCAGTCGGGCAACAAACTTTTCGAGCGCCGAAGCAGGCAGGGTCAGTTCGCCGATTAGACTATTCTTGTTGTTCAGGTCGGATATGATAAGATATCCTCCGATAGTCAAGAAGGTTGAGAACACAATTACAATCATCCCGAGTACTCCGAGGAATCGCATCATAATTTCAGTTTTGTCAATTGGCCCTATGTGAAATGGGTCTATAGACATGATTCCTGTCAGAGCAAAGAAGATGGTGAGACCCAGAGTTAGGCTTATAATCTTCTTACGACGAACAATACAGAGACGACGCAAAACATTTCCGAAACGGATGATATTGAAACTATTCATTTTGTAAATTCCTTTCTTTTTGATTGTTTATTTAAGTTTTCCGAGTATAGCCGCATTGAAAAGCAATTCCACGTTTATTGGCGTTTCGGGCGAATCTTTCTGCCTTAGCGCAACAACGGCATTCCCCTGGAGCGAAGGCTCGGCATAAAGAATGTTATTGTCCATCTGGTCAGGCATTCGATAGCCGAACTCATAACGGCCCACAATTTCATCGGTCGACGCATTAATGAGCAAATTACAATTGTCGAGAATTATAATGTGGTCGAGTAATTGCTCCACATCGTGTACTTGGTGAGTTGAAATAACCAACGTCGAACCTTCCGGAATGTTTCCCGCAACAATCTTGCGGAACAAAGCTTTCGAGGGAATATCTAGTCCGTTCGTGGGCTCGTCCATGAGTAACAGTTCGCAACCCGAAGCTAAAGCGAAACTCATGAAAACCTTTTTCTTCTGCCCCATCGAAATATTTCTCAAACTTCTAATCCCCTGCACCTGAAAATCGGAAAGGCATCTCTCCAAAGTTTCCCTGCTGAAATGAGGATAAAAATCCTCGTGAATCTTAATGAAACTCTCTAGCGAAATAGCAGGTAGTTCAAACTCTTCGGGCACCATATAAAGCTCTCGCAACATCTCGGGATGCCTCTTCCGAGCCTCCATTCCATTTGTAAAAACGCTTCCGCTCTTGGGTTTGAGCAGGCCGGCAATAAGATAGAGCAATGTACTCTTTCCGGTCCCGTTCCTTCCAAGCAATCCGTAGATGCTGTTATTATCTAACTCAACACTTAGACCGTCGAACACATTGTATTTACTACCGGCATAGTTGTAATGCAAATCTTTAATCTCAATCATAGTCGTAACTAAATTTATTTTCTGTTTTCTTTTAACCCGCTCATCGGTTGCGCGCAATAGAGCCTTGAATCGAGTGTACTATTTGTATAAGACACTGCAAATATAAATACACTATTCTATTCGTACAAGCATTCTATGATTTTTCATCTCAATCTCTAATTAGATATCTGGGTAGAGAAAGGATATACTAAGCAAGAAAATCAGCTTCTTTAGAATCCGGCATTTGTACCCAACGATAAAATATTTTAGTTTTGCCTGCCGGAATACTCAGACTCCCAAAAGAAGAAACATACATTATATAATATATATGGAGATAAAAGAAATCGGAGAATTCGGACTAATCGAACGTCTCACAGCCAATATCCATCCCCAAAACAGTTCAACCATAATCAGTATAGGCGATGATGCAGCCGTACTTCGCTATGAAGACAAAGAAATTCTAGTGGCATCGCAAATGTTCATGGAAGGAGTGCAATTCGACCTCACATACATAGATATGCAACATTTAGCATATAAGGTGGCAATGATTGCTATGTCAAACATATTCGCAATGAACGGCGAACCACGACAAATTCTCGTTTCCATAGCCCTTGGAAAACGATTTAAAGTTGAAGACCTCGATAGCTTCTACATCGGATTAAAAAATGCTTGTCAGCGATGGAACGTAGACATTGTAGGAGGCGATACCACCTCGTCTTACACCGGATTGGCAATTAATCTTACCTGCATAGGCGAGGTCGCGAAAAACAAAATAGTACTACGTAGCGGAGCCCGTGAAACCGATATAATTTGCGTCTCTGGAAACCTCGGAGCTGCATATATGGGCCTGCAAATACTCGAACGCGAAAAAAGCGTCTACTATCAACAAGTCGAAGAGTTCAACCGCAAGCTCGATGCTGTAAACCTAAATGGAAACAAAACTCAACTCGCTGCTCTAGAAAAAGAACGGGAAATCATAGCTAATTTTCAGCCTGACTTCTCAGGAAAAGAATATCTCATAGACCGGCAATTAAAACCCGAAGCACCCGGCGAAATAATTTGGAAGCTCAAAGAAGCAGATATCCTACCAACCTCGATGATAGACATATCCGACGGCCTAGCTAGCGAACTAAAACACATCTGTAAGGAAAGCAAATGCGGATGCCGAATTTATGAAGACAGAATCCCAATCGACTATCAAACCGCCGCTACATGCGAAGAGTTCAACTTAAACCTGACAACTGCCGCTCTGAACGGAGGCGAAGACTATGAATTACTCTTCACAGTTCCCATCACCTATCACAACAAACTGCAAGAGCTCGATTCCATACGCCAGATAGGCTACATAACAAAAGCCTCATTAGGAGAACGCATTATCACGCGCGATGGCAATGAATTGGAATTACAGGCACAGGGATGGTAGGTCAGGAAGTAACATCTAGTCGTTAACAAACACTAATCAGAAAGATAAAATTTTATCAAACATTGCGAGAGCAAGCTGAAACCTGTACTTTTGCCGACGCAAGTCAGAAATGAAACATAAGAAAGACGGTACCTTAGCTCAGGTGGTAGAGCAATGGACTGAAAATCCATGTGTCCTTGGTTCAACTCCAAGAGGTACCACTCCTCCTTTCATCAGGGCGGTTCTCTAAAGAGACCGCTCTTTTTTATTTCTGACTGAAGATAAAGAGAACTTGCAAATCAAAATGAAACAGAAGACAATCCATATTCTCCTGACAATTCTTATGCTAGCTACAGGTTTAAAAGGCAAAGCACAGACAGTTAATCATTTAGATTCTATGGAGATTTCTCTTCTCACCTGCTCGCCAGGTAAAGAAATATGGGCGCAATATGGTCACACGGCTTTGAGGATCCGAAATTTGGTAAATGGGCAGGATTTAACAGTTAACTATGGTATATTTTCTTCGAGTCAGCCATATTTCGCTCTGCGATTTCTTTTCGGACTGACAGATTATCATGTAGGTGTAGCTTATACTGAACTTTTCCTTTCAGAATATGCAAGAGAGGGGCGCGGTATAACCGAACAAAAACTAAATCTCTCATCAACCGATAAACAAGCTATATACAAGGCTTTGCAACACAATCTCAAACCTGAAAATGTGATTTATAGATATAATTTCTTCTACGACAACTGTACTTCACGCGCCAGGGATCTAATAACGAATAATCTACATGGCAAACTATCCTTTCCTAAAGACAATAAAAGAGTTTCGTTCCGTTCAATGATTCATCAATGGAATTTTGTGAATAAATGGTCGCAGTTAGGTGAAGATTTATTACTCGGAGTAAAAGCCGACTGTCCGACAACTCAAAGTGAACAACAATTTTTGCCAGCCAATCTAATGAACGATCTGAGTAATACTATATATAGAGGTAAATCTATAGTTTCGGAAACTAATCAATTGCTCGAACCACACTCAACCTTAGAGAACGATTCATCGATATTCAATCCAATACTTGTCGGTGTTCTATTTGCCATTTTGTCAACCATGATTCTTATTATGGAATATAAAAAACGGCGAATATTCTGGTTTTGGGATGCCTCACTGCTACTCCTATCCGGTTTGATTGGCATTATATTGTTCCTCATGATTTTTTCTCAGCATCCATGTGTTAGTCTGAATATCAATATTCTTTTCTTCAATCCACTATGTCTTGTTTTCTTTTATCCAGTCATAAAGAATGCCCGTAGAGGCAAATCCCACAGATGGTGGTCTATTTGGCAAATCAGCATAATTCTTGGATTCATTGGAACACTCTTCCAAAGGGTTCCTATTCCAATTCTAATAGTGGCATCTTTCTTGCTTATCAACTGTATGATTCATCGATTCATTTTTATAAAACAACGGCCGAAAATCCATGAATAAATACATCACCGTACTTCTTGTAGCTCTCGCCGCCACAGGAGTAGAGGCTCAGAACTATCAATTCGTGCTAAGAGTTGCACTTGGTAATATCGGCTATTCCGAAGTTCATAATTTGCCTGTCGATAACGGGATCAAAAGTAATATTCTGTCAATAATAGCCGCTTATAAAAAAGTAAATGAAGAAACCGGGTTTACTCCAACAATGTTTATTCATTCCTTGGCAGCAACCAAGGTGAAAGTATATCCGATTAGAACCATAAAACATATTCAAAATGATTTCCTCGAGCATCAGAATCCTTCCCTTAGCCCGAGCATCAGAATCCGAGCCCCAAGCATGCAGTAACTCCCCCTAATTAGAAAATCATACCCCAAATTAAAACAATAAGGAGAGAAATCTCTAAACACAAGAATAATACAAAATGAATTTCAACAAAATATTAAAATCGCTTTTTGGCGATAAGTCCACACGCGATATGCGACTCATTCAACCTTTCGTGGACAAAATAAAGGCAGCGTATCCTGAAATAGAAAAGCTCGACAACGATGAATTGCGTGCAAAAACCCAAGAAATAAGACAATATGTACGCGATTCAGCTAAAGAGCAACGCGAAGCAATCGATAATCTACGCGCCAGTATAGAAGAAACTCCAATAGACGAACGCGAAGAGATTTTCGACAAGATTGACAAACTCAACAAAGAAGCATTGGAGAACTATGAGAAAGCACTTAACGAAGTGATGCCCGTAGCCTTCTCCATCGTGAAAGAAACCGCACGCAGATTTGCAGAAAACGAGGAGACTGTTGTCACAGCAACTGATTTCGACCGTGAGCTTGCAGCCGACCCTTCGAAGGATTTCATCACAATAGATGGTGACAAGGCCTACTATCATAATCATTGGACAGCCGGTGGAAACGATCTCAAATGGGAAATGATTCACTACGATGTCCAGCTCTTTGGCGGTGTTGTATTACATCAGGGAAAGATTGCCGAGATGGCTACGGGTGAAGGTAAAACACTTGTTGCAACTCTTCCTGTTTTCCTGAACGCACTCACCGGAAACGGTGTTCATGTGGTGACGGTGAACGATTATCTGGCAAAGCGTGACTCTGAATGGATGGGACCACTCTACGAGTTTAATGGATTATCTGTTGATTGCATTGATAAGCATCAGCCTAACTCACCAGAACGGCGCAAAGCTTATCAGGCCGATATTACTTTTGGAACCAATAACGAATTCGGTTTCGACTATCTCCGTGATAATATGTCTGTATCTCCAGCCGATCTCGTACAACGAGAGCATAACTATGCAATTGTAGACGAGGTTGACTCCGTATTGGTTGATGACGCCCGCACACCGCTCATCATAAGCGGTCCGGTACCTAAGGGTGATGATCAGATGTTTGAAGAATATCAACCACTGGTACAGAATCTCTATGAAGTCCAGCGTAAACAAGCAACGGAACTATTATCCGAGGCACGACACAAAATATCGGAGGGAATGAATTCTTCAGATGACAAGACAAAAAATCAACTGCTTGAAGAAGGATTTTTGGCTCTCTATCGTTCCTATAAGGCACTGCCTAAGAACAAGGCGCTCATAAAATATCTTTCGGAAGAAGGTATAAAAGCCGGAATGCTCAAAACGGAAGAATATTATATGTCGAACAACAACCGCGAAATGCCAAAAGCCATTGAGCCTTTATATTTCGTAACCGAGGAAAAAATGAATTCCTGCGACCTTACCGACAAAGGAGCTGCATGGCTTGCAAAACAGGTGAAGGATGAAAAATTGTTCGTCTTGCCAGATATTGCAACTGAACTCTCGCTATTGGAGAAAGAAAAAGAGGATAAAAACCTTGACGAGCAAACTTATGTTGACAAGAAGGATGACCTTATGTCTCATTACGGTGTACAGAGTGAGCGTGTACACACTTTGCATCAACTTCTGAAAGCCTATACGATGTTCAATAAGGACGACGAATATGTTGTTCTAAATGGTGAAGTGAAAATCGTTGACGAGCAAACTGGCCGAATAATGGAAGGACGCCGTTGGAGCGACGGACTCCATCAAGCCGTTGAGGCCAAAGAGCATGTAAAAGTAGAAGCCGCAACCCAGACGTTCGCAACAATCACACTGCAGAACTATTTCAGAATGTATCATAAACTGGCTGGAATGACTGGTACGGCATCCACTGAAGCCGGTGAGTTTTGGGACATATATAAGCTCGATGTCGTGGAGATTCCAACCAATCGCCCCGTCATTAGAAATGATATGGAAGACCGGGTCTATAAAACTGCTCGTGAGAAATATTCTGCAGTAATCGAAGAAATCGAAGATATGCGAAATCACGGTCGTCCGTGCCTAGTCGGAACAACCTCGGTGGAAATCAGCGAACTTTTGAGTAAGATGCTCGATATGCGGAAGATTCCACATCAGGTACTCAATGCCAAGCAGCATCTGAAAGAGGCACAAATCGTAGCCGAAGCCGGACAGTCGACAAACGGACTCGGCGCGGTGACCATAGCAACTAACATGGCCGGTCGTGGAACCGACATAAAACTTTCGCAGGAAGTGAAGGATGCCGGAGGCTTAGCAATCATTGGAACCGAGCGACATGAAAGCCGTCGTGTTGACCGCCAGCTTCGTGGGCGTGCCGGTCGTCAAGGCGACCCCGGCTCGTCGGTATTCTATGTTTCTCTTGAAGACAAACTGATGCGTCTATTCGGTTCCGAGCGTATAGCCAGGGTTATGGACCGTCTCGGTTTTGAAGAAGGAGAGCGAATAGAAAGTTCAATGATATCTAACAGCATCGAACGCGCACAGAAGAAAGTCGAAGAAAACAATTTCGGTATCCGTAAGCGCCTTCTTGAATACGACGACGTTATGAACAAGCAACGCACCGTAATCTACGAAAAGCGCCGTCACGCACTCATGGGCGAACGAATAGGCATGGACATCTCGAACGCTATTTGGGACCGTTGTCTCAACATCATTCAGAATAATGATTATGAGGGCTGCCGTGAAGAATTCGTTAAAATTCTCGCTATGGAATGTCCTTTCAGCGAAGACGAATTAATAAATGCCAATCGTGAGAATCTCGCCGAACGTAGTTTCCAAGAAGCCATGGCCGCATTTAAACGGAAAACCGATCGCATACAAAGCATCGCATGGCCTATAATCAAGCAAGTCTATGAAACACAAGGCCAGACCTACGAGCGTATTATGGTACCCATCAGCGATGGAAAGCGAGTATATAACATCCCGTGCAACCTCAAGGAAGCCTACGACACCGAGGCTAAATCGGTTGTGAAGCAGTTTGAAAAAGTGATAATGCTACACATCATCGACGACAACTGGAAAGAAAATCTACGCCAGCTCGACGAGCTACGCCACTCGGTTCAGAACGCATCCTACGAGCAAAAAGACCCGCTGCTCATCTTCAAACTCGAAAGCGTGAAGCTTTGGGATAATATGATTGACGACATCAACAACCGTTCGACAAGCGTGCTTATGCGCGGACAGATTCCTGACATGCAACCTGCCGACGAAATCCAAGAAGCCGAACCCGAACAGCGAAGTCAACGCTACAACGAAAAGAAAGACGACCTCATAGACCAGGCACAAGCGGCTGCAGCCAGACAGGACACCCGCGAGTCGGCATCGCAACAAAGCCACACGCCCTACAGAGCTGAGAAAATGCCGCGACCAAACGACCCTTGTCCATGCGGAAGCGGAAAGAAATTCAAAAACTGTCACGGGCGCAACGTACGATAAATAAACCAAGAAGATTCGGGGAGCAACTTCCCCGAATTTTCAGTTTTAAAGCATACCTAAAAACGGAATCAGGCTGGAAACACTGTTTCTAGCGAGTTTCAAAACTGAGTCAGGCTAGAAACACTGTTTCTAGCAATTTTCAAAACAGAATCAACCTAGAAACACTGTTTCTAATGAGTTTCAAAACTGAATCAGGCTAGAAACACTGTTTCTAATGAGTTTCAAAACTGAATCAGGCTGGAAACACTGTTTCTAATGACTTTCAAAACGGAATCAGGCTGGAAACGCTGTTTCTAGCGAGTTTCAAAACCGAATCAGCCTGGAAACACTGTTTCTAGCGAGTCTCAAAACCGAATCAGCCTGGAGCATCACGCTCTTGCAATTTCAAAAATGTAAATACACAAACAACAAACATGGCACTCATTAAATCAGTAAACAACCAATCGCCTACATGGGGCGAACGGTGTTATTTTTCAGAAAATGCAACCCTAGTCGGCAACATCACCATGGGCAACGACTGCTCCGTGTGGTTCGGCGCCGTAGTTCGAGCCGACGTCGACGGAATAACTATCGGCTCACGTGTGAATATACAGGATTTAGCCTGCATTCATCAAACAAAAGGTTCTCCTGTGGTACTCGAAGACGACGTGAGCATCGGTCATTCAGCCGTTGTTCACGCCGCTACCGTTCGTCGTGGCGCGTTGATAGGAATGAACGCCGTAGTGCTCGACAATGCCGAAATAGGCGAGAACTCAGTTATAGCCGCCGGAGCCGTTGTTCTGCACGGAACTAAAGTTCCCCCCAACGAAATATGGGGCGGTATTCCAGCCCGCCGAATCAAAGCTGCCGCCCCCGGCCAATCGCGTACTTTTTCCGAACACTATCTGGAAATCAAAGATTGGTATTAGTATTGTCGCAATCCCCAGTTAAGCGCCGGCACACACCAAACCTTTAGTAAGAATCTCCGTTCGGTACAGATTCCTCCCATCCAACGGTACAACAGAAAATAGAGATAAATCTAGAAGCAATTAATCGTGAACATCTACTTATAAGTAACTTTGCCACACTTTGATTTATAAAAACTAGTTTGTATTATGGTTAAAATCACTTTCCCGGACGGTTCTGTACGCGAATACGAACAGGGCGTAACCGGTTATCAAATCGCAGAGAGCATATCGCCTGCTCTCGCCCGCGACGTTGTATCTTGCGGGGTGAATGGCGTAACGACAGAGTTGAACCGACCGATTAATGAAGACGCAACTATCGCACTTTATAAATTCGGCGACGATGAAGGTAAACACACCTTCTGGCACACATCGGCACACCTGCTGGCCGAAGCGTTGCAGGAACTCTATCCCGGAATCCAGTTCGGATTCGGACCAGCCATCGAAAACGGATTCTTCTATGATGTTATGCTGGCTAACGGACAATCGATTTCGGAAAACGACTTCCCGAAAATCGAAGAAAAAATGCGCGAACTGGCCAAAAAAGACGAACCAGTGGTGCGCCGAAACGTAACCAAAGCCGACGCAGTGAAAGAATTCACAGCCGACGGACAGGAATACAAAGTAGAACACATCGTAGAAGACCTTGAAGACGGAACAATATCAACCTACACACAAGGACGCTTCACCGACCTTTGTCGAGGGCCACATCTCGTGTCGACAGGCGCCATCAAAGCCATCAAAATAACCAGCGTTGCCGGTGCCTTCTGGCGAGGAGATGCTAAACGCGACCAACTCACGCGAATCTATGGCATAACCTTCCCGAAGAAAAAAATGCTTGACGAATATCTCGTGATGCTCGAAGAAGCTAAAAAGCGCGACCATCGCAAAATCGGTAAAGAAATGGAACTCTTCATGTTCTCCGAACGTGTTGGAAAAGGACTACCCATCTGGCTGCCGAAAGGAACCCAGGTGAGACTTCGATTACAAGAAATTCTACGCAAAATTCAGCGCCCCTACGGCTATCAAGAAGTAATAACACCCGGTATCGGCGGGAAAAGTCTCTATATCACTTCGGGACACTATGCCCATTACGGCAAGGACTCGTTCCAGCCCATCCACACGCCCGAGGAAGACGAGGAATATATGCTCAAACCGATGAACTGCCCGCATCACTGTGAAATCTATTCACACAAACCACGGTCGTATAAAGACCTGCCAATGCGCATAAGCGAGTTCGGAACCGTTTTCCGCTACGAAAAGAGCGGCGAACTGCATGGACTCACCCGCGTTCGCACCTTCACACAAGACGACGCCCACATATTCGTGCGTCCCGAACAAGTTAAAGCCGAATTTGAAGATGTGATAGACATAATCCTGAAAGTGTTCAGAACATTCGGGTTCGAAGACTATGAAGCGCAAATCTCCTTGCGCGACCCGAAAGATAAAGAGAAATACATCGGAGACGACAACGTGTGGGAAGAAAGCGAAAATGCCATCAAAGAAGCTTGCGCCGAGAAAGGCATAAACGCCCGCATTGAAATCGGCGAGGCCGCATTCTATGGCCCAAAGCTCGACTTCATGATTAAAGACGCTATCGGACGGCGTTGGCAGCTCGGAACAATCCAAGTAGACTATAATCTTCCGCAAAGATTCAAGCTCGAATACACCGCCGAAGACAATTCGAAGCGTACGCCGGTGATGATTCATCGCGCACCGTTTGGGTCACTCGAGCGATTCACCGCCGTATTGATTGAACACACCGCCGGTCATTTCCCGCTTTGGCTCACACCCGACCAGGTAGCCATTCTGCCCATATCCGAGAAATTCAACGATTATGCACGCCAAGTAAAAACTTATTTCGACGAGCAGGATATTCGTTCCTACATTGACGATCGCAACGAAAAAATCGGTCGTAAGATTCGTGACAACGAACTTCGTCGCACACCCTACATGCTCATCGTAGGCGAGAAAGAAGCTGCCGAAAACTCCGTATCGATGCGTAAACAAGGCGGAGGCGAACAGGCCAGCATGCCCATGGAAGAATTTGCAAAGCGAATCTTAGCCGAGGTGGCCGAACAACTCGGAAAGCTCGACTAACGAATCCCTTCCTACATACAAAAGGTGCCCGCAACTGCTTGCGAGCACCTTTTTATTTGTCTGCTGAACGATACTTATGTGGGAAGATTGTGCATAATGTCGTCGAGATAATTTAGTAGCTCGTCGCGCCCGGTTTTGTTGGTTGCCGACGTGATGAAATGCGGCGGATATTCCTCCCATCCATCGTCAAGAGCTTTCAGCCACGCCTGTGCATTTGCGTTAGCCTGTCCCGGCCTCAGTTTATCGGCTTTAGTAAAGATAATCGAGAAGGGAACGCCGTTCTTGCCGAGCCAATCTATGAATTCGCGGTCAATTTTCTGTTGTTCGTGGCGAATATCTATAAGCACAAATACGTTCACAAGCTGCTCACGATGCAGAAGATATTGAGCAATCATCTGTTCGAGTTTATTGCGCATCGACTTCGAATTACGGGCATATCCATAGCCCGGGAGGTCAACCAAATGCCACTCGTTGTTTATCAGGAAATGGTTTATCAGAAGCGTCTTTCCCGGCATAGCCGACGTCTTGGCTAATCCTTTATGGTTGCAAAGCATATTTATCAGACTCGATTTGCCAACGTTCGAGCGGCCTATGAAAGCAAATTCAAGCCCGGAATGTTGCGGGCATTTCTTGAAATCGGGAGCAGAGATGATGAATTCGGCCTTTTTAATAATCATGATGGAATAAAAAAGATGTTTCGTCTGCAAAGGTAATATAACGTAGGTTCGGTTTAAGAGAAATTTCTAATCAAGCGATATAGCGAGTGTAGAAGCTTCCTAGTATCTATCCGAATGCTAGCTTCCGAAAAACAAAATTGCTTTTGCATCACAAAGTATGAGCAGTCAGAAAATCAATTATTCCGACCGGGCAAAATATCAATAAAAAGCAGACTTATTTGTTCGAAATAACGTGAATAAAGGTTACTGCAAAAGTTATTACCTTTGTGGCACACATAAAACCAATAACGTTTACAACTTAAAAATATGTATCGCACAAATACTTGTGGTGAACTTCGCATAACCAACATCGGCAAAAAAGTAACGCTCGCCGGATGGGTGCAGCGTTCACGAAAAATGGGTGGAATGACCTTCATCGACTTGCGGGATAGATATGGAATCACGCAACTCGTGTTCAACGAAGCCGACAACGCCGAACTTTGTAATGAAGCCAATAAACTAGGACGAGAATATTGCATTCAAATAAAAGGCAACGTAAACGAACGACAAAACAAAAACGACAAAATACCAACGGGTGACATCGAAATCATCGTGAAAGAACTGAAAGTTTTGAGTACGTCACTCACCCCGCCATTCACGATTGAAAATAACACCGACGGCGGCGACGACCTTCGGATGAAATATCGCTATCTGGACCTGCGTCGGCCCGCAGTTAGAGACTGCTTAGAGTTACGCCACAGAATGACGATACTAATTAGAAATTTCCTGGATTCAAAAGATTTCATCGAAGTGGAAACACCTATCCTCATTGGTTCAACGCCCGAAGGAGCACGCGATTTCGTTGTTCCGTCGAGAATGAATCCAGGACAATTTTATGCTCTTCCGCAGAGTCCGCAAACTTTAAAACAACTATTAATGGTTGCCGGATTCGATCGCTATTTTCAAATTGCAAAATGTTTCCGCGACGAAGATTTGAGAGCCGACCGTCAGCCGGAGTTCACCCAAATAGACTGTGAGATGTCGTTTGTTGACCAAGACGATGTGATAAACATATTCGAGGAAATGGCACGCCATCTTTTCAAAGAAATACGTGGCGTGGAGATTCCAAAACTGGAGCAGATGCCATGGAGCGAAGCTATGAGAAGGTTCGGTTCAGACAAACCCGACCTACGTTTCGGAATGGAGTTCGTTGAACTGATGAACGATTTCAAAGACGTGGCCGACTTCCCTATATTCAACGAAGCAGTTTATATCGGCGGAATCGTTGTTCCCGGGTGCGCTGATTATAGTCGTAAACAACTCAATGAGCTCACCGACTTCGTCAAACGGCCGCAAATAGGCGCGAAAGGATTAGTCTATGTGAAATACGGTAGCGATGGCAGCATAAAAAGTTCAATTGATAAGTTCTACACCCCAGACCAACTGAAGAAAGTAAAACAAACCGCCGGTGCAAAGGATGGCGACCTACTGCTGATTCTCTCGGGCGACAATATAAACAAAACACGGATTCAACTCTGCTCGCTACGACTCGAAATGGGCGACCGACTCGGATTACGCGACAAGAATATCTTTAAATGTCTTTGGATTGTTGATTTCCCGCTATTCGAGTGGAGCGACGAAGAGCAGCGGCTCATGGCCACACATCATCCTTTCACGATGCCCAATCCCGATGATATACCTATGCTCGACGAACATCCCGAACAAGTACGCGCAAAAGCCTATGACTTTGTTTGCAACGGAGTTGAACTTGGCGGCGGTTCGTTGCGTATTCACGATACCAACCTGCAAGAACGAATGTTCGAAGTATTAGGGTTCACGCCCGAACGTGCCGAAGCCCAATTCGGATTCCTTATGAACGCATTCAAATATGGTGCTCCTCCGCACGCCGGACTGGCTTTCGGTCTCGACCGATTCGTGAGTCTCCTCGCCGGTCTCGACACAATACGCGACTGCATCGCCTTCCCCAAAAACAACAGCGGGCGCGACGTAATGCTCGATGCTCCTTCTGAAATCGACACAACGCAACTAGACGAACTACAAATCAAACTCCAGCCGAAAGAAGTTTAATGAAAGAATTTGTCATATCCGAGGTTAAGGCCGAAACAGCCGTACTCGTCGGGCTAATAACGCAAGAGCAGAATGAAGCTAAGACGAAAGAATATCTCGACGAACTCGAATTCCTTGCCGATACAGCCGGTGCCGTAACCGTGAAAAGATTCACGCAACGGGTAGGCGGGCCAAGTGCTGTGACCTACGTCGGTAAAGGCAAACTCGAAGAAATAAAGAACTTCATTAAACTGAAAGAAGACGAAGAAGATCCGATAGGAATGGTGATTTTCGACGACGAACTGTCGGCCAAACAACTCCGTAATATAGAAAATGAGCTAGGCATAAAAATACTGGATCGCACATCCTTAATTCTCGACATATTCGCGATGCGAGCACAAACGGCAAACGCAAAAACACAGGTCGAGTTGGCACAATATCGCTATATGCTGCCGCGGCTGCAACGCCTCTGGACTCACTTGGAGCGACAGGGTGGCGGCTCGGGTTCGGGCGGCGGGAAAGGTTCGGTTGGATTGCGTGGTCCGGGTGAGACGCAACTTGAGATGGACCGCCGGATAATTCTACAGCGTATGTCGTTACTAAAGCAACGCCTGGTTGAAATCGACAAGCAGAAAACAACCCAGCGTAAAAATCGCGGTCGACTAATCCGCGTTGCGCTGGTGGGATATACCAATGTGGGCAAGTCGACCATCATGAATCTCCTTGCAAAGAGCGAAGTGTTTGCTGAAAACAAACTCTTCGCAACACTTGACACAACCGTGCGCAAGGTGGTTGTCGAGAATCTACCCTTCCTTCTAGCCGACACGGTTGGATTCATTCGCAAACTACCAACCGACCTTGTGGATTCTTTTAAATCCACACTCGACGAGGTGCGCGAGGCCGACCTTCTGCTGCATATCGTGGACATCTCGCATCCTGATTTTGAGGAGCAGATTCAGGTAGTGAATCAAACTCTCACCGACCTCGATAGCTCAGAAAAGCCTATGATGATTGTGTTCAACAAAATAGACAACTATCATTGGCTAGAAAAAGAACCCGACGACCTTACGCCCCCAACTAAGGAAAACACATCGCTCAACGAACTCAAAAAAACTTGGATGGCACGCGAAGCCGATAACTGTTTATTCATCTCGGCTAAGCAGCGCGAAAACATAGAAGAATTTCGCAGCACGCTATATAAAAAGGTGCGTGAACTGCACGTACAGAAATATCCCTACAACGATTTCTTGTACGATATTGAACAATAAGAAAAAGATTGATTTTTATGGAATACAGAGCATTAACAGAAGAAGAAATTATTGTATTCGAAAACAATAACTGCTGGGCAGAAGACTGGAATCGTGTGAAAGTAGCCGTCGAAGGATTCTTTCCGAAGTTTTTCCATCGCGTGATGTTCTACGGCGACATACGTCTTGGAAGTTTCGAGAAGAACGTCGAAGTAACCAAGGGATTCGTAAAACACTCCGGAATAAACGACGCAACACTCCGCAACGTCATTGTTGGCAACGATTGCCTGATTGAAAAAATAGGAAACTACATCAACAACTACACCATTGGCAACGACTGTCTCATAACCAACATTTCCGTGATGGAAACAACCGAAGGTGCAACTTTCGGTGAAGGCAATTTAATTTCGGTGCTCAACGAGGTAGGTGATGGGAATATGATTCTTTTCCACGACCTCAACAGTCAGCTAGCCGCATTCATGGTTAAACATTTCGGCGATAAAGACCTCAAGAATGCTATTCGCCGGCTCATTTCCGAAGAGATTGCCCGAACGAATCCCGAACGCGGAACACTAGGTAACGGCGTAAAGATTGTCAACACTAAAGAAATAACGAACACCATCATTCAGGATGACTGCGAAATATCAGGTGCAAGTCGATTGAGCGACTGTACCATTCTGAGCACCGGTAAAGCAAGTGTTTACATCGGTACCGGCGTGATATGCGAAAATACCATTATCAGCGACGGTTCGAGCATCATCAACAGCGTGAAGATGCAAGATTGTTTCGTTGGCGAAGCCTGTCAGATTGCAAACGGATTCACAGCTTCGCAAAGCGTATTCTTCGCCAATTCGTTTATGGCCAACGGCGAGGCCTGTGCAGCTTTCTGCGGTCCGTTCTCGGCCTCACATCACAAAAGTTCGCTACTCATCGGCGGAATGTATTCGTTCTACAACGCCGGCTCGGGCACCAACTTCTCGAATCATGCCTACAAGATGGGGCCAATGCACTGGGGAGTACTCGAACGCGGAACAAAAACAGCCAGCGGAGGTTACATTCTCATGCCGGCCACAATCGGCACGTTCTCTGTTTGTTTCGGAAAGCTCATGCACCATCCAAACACGCAGGCTCTACCGTTTTCATATCTCATTGCCGGCGGCGACACCATGTTCCTCGTGCCCGGCCGAAACATAACAACCGTGGGGCTCTATCGCGACATTCGTAAATGGCCCAAACGCGACATGAGACCGCAAGATTCGCAAAAAAGCATCGTCAATTTCGACTGGCTCTCACCTTTCTCGGTTGGCGAAATCCTAAGAGGAAAGAAGATTCTCGAAAACCTACGATTAGCCAGCGGCGACAACGTGTCGACCTATAATTATCACGAGTATGTAATCAACGCATCGAGTCTTCGCAAGGGAATAAAATACTACGACATAGCCCTGCGCATCTATATGGGGGCCGTGCTTAAGCGCGCTCACAAACAGGGATTCTTTGGGAAACCCGAAACCGAAATCGGGCTCGGAAAGTGGAACGACCTCTCTGGACTACTCCTGCCCGACAGCGAAGAACAAAGAATGATTGCCGACATAAAGAGCGGTTCGCTCGAAACCATTCAGGACGTGCTCGAACGCTTCGCCGAAATAAACCGCAACTACAGGCGCTATCAATGGGCGTGGACATACAGAATGATTCTCGACTACTACGGCATACAGGAAATAACCGAGGTCGACAGCGACCGAATCAAACACGATTACATCGAGGCACGTCGTACGTGGATTGCCGAAATAAAAAAGGACGCCGAAAAGGAATTCGATATGGGCGATGTAGACGAAGAAGTGTTCCGCGATTTCGTGGATAAGCTCGACCACGAGATAGATTTCGAAGAATAGAGGCTTGCGGAACTTCCGCAAATGAAAATACAAATGGTTTCGGCCTCGCGGAACTCCCGCAAACGAGAATACAAATGGTTTCAGGCTCGCGGAACTCCCGCAAATGAAAATACAAATGGTTTCAGCCTCGCGGAACTTCCGCAAATGAAAATACAAATGGTTTCAGCCCCGCGGAACTCCCGCAAACGAAAATACAAATGGTTTCAGCCTCGCGGAACTTCCGCAAACGAAAATACAAATAGTTTCGGCCCCGCGGAACTTCCGCAAACGAGAATACAAATGGTTTCAGCCCCGCGGAACTTCCGCAAATGAGAATACAAATAGTTTCGGCCTCGCGGAACTTCCGCAAACGAAAAACAAAACCGTTTGGGGCTTTGCACTGTTGGCAACTCAAGATCAGAATGAATATTCACTTCAAATCAAATTATAAATAATGAAACTATCAATCTTTAGAACAGTATGCCTAAGCATTTTGCTCGTGCTCGGAACTCTAGGAATCCAAGCACAACGCTACACCTACGAAAGCGTACCGGGCGACCCAATGCAGAGTAGAATCTATACTCTGTCGAACGGTTTGAAAATCTATCTCAGCGTGAACAAAGAAAAACCACGCATCCAAACATTCATCGCCGTACGAACCGGAAGCCGAAACGACCCCGCCGAAACAACCGGATTAGCGCACTATCTGGAACACATCATGTTTAAAGGTACAACCCACTTCGGCTCGTCGAACGTAGAAGCCGAACGCCCGTATCTCGACTCTATCGAGCGCCGATTCGAGGAATATCGTCGCGTAACCAACCCCGCGATACGCAAAAAGTTATATCACCAAATCGACTCCATATCACAGCTCGCAGCCAGATATAACATACCCAACGAATACGACAAAATGATGCACGCCATCGGAAGCGAAGGCACGAACGCCTACACCTCGAACGACGTAACATGCTACACCGAAGACATACCGGCGAACGAACTCGAATCGTGGACAAAGGTGCAGGCCGACCGCTTCCTGAATATGGTTATACGCGGATTCCACACCGAACTCGAAGCCGTATACGAGGAATATAACATCGGCCTCACAAGCGATAGCCGGAAACTGTTCACCGCCCTCATGGCCAAACTATTCCCCACACACCCATACGGAACGCAAACAACCATCGGACTGGGCGAACACCTCAAAAACCCGTCGATTGTGAACATCAAAAACTATTTCAAAAAATATTATGTGCCGAATAATATAGCCATCTGTATGGCCGGCGACCTCGATCCCGACAAAACCGTTGCGCTGATTGAAAAATACTTCGGCGGCTGGAAACCAAGTCCGCACATCGATGTGCCACAATATGCAGCCATGCCCGCAATCACCACACCGGTAGATACAACCGTAGTCGGACAAGAAGCCGAAACACTCTGGATTGGTTGGAGAGCCGAACCCGGAAACTCACTGCAGGCCGACACACTCGAAGTGATAAACCAAATGCTTTGCAACGGACGAGCCGGATTGTTCGACCTGAATCTCGAACAAAAAATGAAACTCCTCTCCGTGAACGACGGATTCGAAGCAATGCACGATTATTCGCTCTTCATAGTAATGGGCTCGCCAAAACAAGGACAATCGCTCGACGAAGTCCGCACACTGCTGCTCGGGGAAATCGATAAACTCAAACGTGGCGAATTTTCAGATGACCTCCTGCCATCGGTTATAAACAACTACAAACGCACGTTCTACAAACAGCTCGACAAGAATAGATTCCGCGCCAACAAATTCGTAAACGCCTTCATCAATAATGTCGACTGGAAACAATCCGTTGGAATGATTGACCGTATCTCACGGTTTACCAAAAACGACATCGTGAGCTTCGCAAATCGTTTCTTCGGCAACAACTATGTTTGCGTCAACAAAGTTCAAGGCAACGACACTACAATCAAGAAAGTAGAAAAGCCCATCATCACACCCATCCCGACAAATAACGATAAGAGCTCGGCTTTCCTCAACGAAATCGTGAACTCGAAACCAGAAGAAATTCAACCACAGTTCATAGATTTCAAACGCGACCTGACGCAAGGTATAACCAAACGCGGTTTGCCCATTCTCTACAAACAAAATAAAGAGAACGACCTCTTCAGTCTGCGCCTCGACCTGCCTCTCGGAACAGAAAGCGATCCGATGATAAACTACGCTGCCGACTATCTCAATTACCTCGGAACGGCTAAGATGACTAACGAGCAAATCAAACAGGAATTCTACAAAATGGCGTGCGACTACTCCATCAGTCAAGGTGCCGAAAAAGCCTATATAACTCTTAGCGGACTGAATGAAAACCTACCCAAGGCGCTCACTCTGCTCAACGACTTGCTCGAAAACGCCAAGCTCGACCGCGAGGCTTATTCTAAGATGGTTGAACTAATCATCAAATCGCGCAACAACCAAAAAACCAACCAAAACGCCAACTTCAGCGCCCTGTTCAACTATGGTAGATACGGTCTCTACAACTCCGTACTCAACCATCCAAGCGCAGAGAAATTAAAGAATCTCGACCCACAGAGCCTACTCACAATGCTCAAGAATCTGAAGAACTACAAAGCAACCGTCCTCTATTACGGTCCGAGCACGCTGGCCGAAATCGATAAACTCATCAGCAAAACCATCAAAACCCCGAAGAAATTTGCTGAACCTCTTCCCGCAAAGCACTACACTATGCAACCCACCCCGAAGAACGAAATTCTCATTGCGCCCTACGATGCAAAGAACATCTACATGGTGCAATTCCACGACGAAAACACGAAATGGACACCCGAACGTGCGCCGCTCATCGCCCTCTTCAATGAATATTTCAGCGGTGGCATGAACACCATAGTGTTCCAGGAAATGCGCGAATCTCGCGGTTTGGCATATTCGGCCGGCGCAAACTACACAAGCCCATGGCGTCTTAGCGACCACGAGAGCTTCTACACAATGATTATCACCCAAAACGACAAGATGATGGACTGCGTTCGCGAGTTCAACAAACTGCTCAATAATGTTCCTGAACGCCCGGCAAACTTTGAACTCGCAAAGAAAAGTCTCACAAAGAGCCTCGCTTCCGAACGCATAACGAAGTTCCAGATTCTTTCAGCCTACCTTAACGCACAGCGTCTCGGACTCGACCGCACACTAAGCGAAATCATCTATAAAGGAATTCCGGCCCTGCAGCTACAAGATGTCGTTAACTTCGGAAAGAGCAACATGGCCAATAAAACATTCAAATATATCATTCTCGGCGACGAAAAAGAACTCGACATGAAAGGGCTCGAAAAAATAGCCCCAATACATCGCCTCACCACCGAAGAAATCTTCGGATATTAAAATAAAATATTTCATATAATCTGTTTCACACCCGGAAGATTCGTGAGAATCTTTCGGGGAATTTATAAAAACAAACGAACAAGGTATTTATGGTAAAATTCAACTACGCCCCAATGTTTCAAATGGGCAAAGACGAAACGAACTATCGGCTCCTCTCTAAAGACGGAGTGAGTGTTGGAGAGTTCGAAGGTAAAGAGATTCTAAAGGTTAGTAAGGAAGCTCTCACGCTGGTGGCACAACAAGCTTTCCACGATTGTGAATTCATGTTGCGCAGAGCTCACAACGAGCAAGTAGCCGCAATATTGAAGGATCCTAACGCATCAGAAAACGACAAATATGTCGCGCTGCAATTCCTCCGCAATGCAGAAACATCCGTGAAAGGCGTGCTCCCGTTCTGTCAGGACACAGGCACAGCAATTATCCACGGTGAAAAAGGTCAGCAGGTTTGGACCGGTTTCGACGATGAGGAAGCTCTTTCGCGCGGAGTTTTCAACACATTCACTGAAGAAAACCTGCGCTATTCGCAGAATGCTCCTCTCAACATGTACGACGAGGTGAATACAAAATGCAACCTCCCCGCACAAATAGATATCGAAGCAACCGAAGGCGCTGAATATCGCTTCATAATGGTTGCGAAAGGCGGCGGTTCGGCCAATAAAACATATTTCTATCCGATGACCAAAGCTACCATACAAAACGAAGGAACACTCATTCCATTCCTCGTAGAAAAGATGAAAAGCCTCGGAACTGCAGCATGCCCACCATATCACATCTGCTTCGTCATCGGCGGAACATCGGCCGAGAAAAACCTACTCACCGTTAAACTAGGTAGCATAAAATATTACGACTCGCTACCAACATCCGGCGACGAAACCGGCCGTGCGTTCCGCGACATCGACCTCGAAAAGAAACTCCTCGACGAAGCCTACAAAATAGGGCTCGGCGCACAGTTCGGCGGAAAATATCTCGCACACGACATCCGTATCATCCGTCTACCGCGTCACGGAGCAAGTTGTCCGATTGGAATGGGCGTGAGCTGCTCGGCCGACAGAAACATCAAGGCTAAAATCAATAAAGACGGTATCTGGATCGAACAAATGGATGAAAACCCAACCGAACTCATTCCCGAAGAATATCGTCAACCGGGCGAAGGAGCCAGAGGAATTGAAATAGACCTCGACAAAGGAATCGACTCTGTTCGTGCCGAACTCACTAAATACCCCGTCTCGACCCGTGTGAATCTTCGAGGCACAATCATCGTTGCCCGCGACATTGCCCACGCTAAACTCAAAGCCCGACTAGACGCCGGCGAACCAATGCCCGATTATTTCAAAAATTATCCCATTCTCTACGCTGGCCCGGCAAAGACTCCCGAAGGGTATCCCTGCGGTTCGATGGGCCCCACAACCGCAAACCGAATGGACCCATACGTAGATGAGTTCCAAGCCAACGGCGCATCGCTAGTGATGATTGCAAAAGGCAACCGCACCCAAGCTGTTACCGATGCCTGCAAAAAACACGGCGGCTTCTATCTCGGAACCATCGGCGGAGTGGCTGCAGTACTATCGCAAAGCAGCATCAAAAGCATCGAATGTGTTGAATATCCCGAGCTAGGAATGGAAGCAATATGGAAAATAACCGTCGAAAACTTCCCGGCTTTCATTCTCGTCGACGACAAAGGGCACGACTTCTTTAAAGAGCTCAAACCCTGGACGGGATGTACAACCAATAAATAAAAATCAACTTAAACATGAAAGTAAAAACAACTCTTCTCGCTGCGCTGATGCTTGTATCTGCAAACCTGTTTGCACAACAAGCCAACAAGCCCGAAAGCACTTACGAACCTACTCCCGAGAATCTAGCAGCACGGAAGCATTTCGCCGACAGTCGCTTCGGAATATTCCTTCATTGGGGTATCTACAGTATGTTCGCACAGGGCGAATGGTATCTCAACACAGGCAATCTCAACAAGGATGAATATGCCAAGGCTGCCTCCGGATTCTATCCCATCCGATTCGATGCCGACAAATGGGTGAAGGCCTTCAAAGACGCAGGGGTGCGTTACATCACCTTCACAACCCGCCATCACGATGGCTTCTCGATGTATCACACCGCCGAAGGCAAATACAACATCGTGGATGCAACCCCATTCGAGCGCGACGTACTCAAAGAACTCACCGACGCATGCCATCGCGAAGGCATCGATGTTCACCTTTATTATTCCATACTCGATTGGATTCGTCCCGATTATCCTATCGGACGAACCGGACGCAACACTGGGCGCACACTCAAGCCCGATTATCCTTCTTACTTCGGATTCATGGAACGACAGCTCAACGAGCTCCTCACCGGCTACGGCGATGTGAAAGCCATCTGGCTCGACGGATATTGGGATCACGATGAAGACAGCATTCCTTTTGATTGGCACATGCCCGACTTGTATCGCTATGTGCACAGCATAAAACCCGAATGCCTCATTGGAAACAATCACCATATCTATCCTCTCGTAGGCGAAGATTTCCAAATGTTCGAACGCGACCTGCCAGGCGAAAACAAATCCGGACTCTCCGGACAAGACATTAGTCTCCTTCCGCTCGAAATGTGCGAAACCATGAACGGAACGTGGGGGTACAAAGTTTCCGATACGAACTATAAATCGGCCAGCCAACTCATTCAGATGATTGTTCGTAGTGCCGCAAAGGGAAGCAACCTCCTTTTGAATATCGGGCCGCAACCCAACGGCGAACTGCCCGAACAATCGCTCGACCGACTAAAAAGTATCGGTCAATGGATGCGCCACAATGGCTCAACTATCTACGGAACCCAAGCCGGCAGTATAGCCGAACAACCCTGGGGAGTGAGCACCGACAAAGCCGATACAACCTTTGTGCACGTGCTCAGCAAAGTGGACAGCGAGATAAGTTTCCCACTCGCAGCCAAGCCGCGCAACGTCCTCGCATTCGAGAAAAGAACCAAACTACCGTTCAAATACGACAAAAAGAACGCGCTCCTAACCATCAAACTCAACGTGCCCGAAGGAGTGACGGACTATATCATCAGAATCGAAAAATGAAACGAACACTCGAAGTATGCACGGCAAGCATCGCCAGCGTAGATGAAGCCGTGAAAGGAGGAGCCGAACGGATTGAACTCTGTTCGGCTCTCGAACTAGATGGGCTCACTCCCTCTGCCGGCCTGGCGAAATATGTGCACACCACCTATCCAAACCTTAGAATACACGCGCTCATACGCCCACGCAGCGGAAACTTTATCTATTCACCCGCCGAACTGCAGGTGATGCTCCGCGACATCGAAATTCTAAGACCTATAGTACACGGAATCGTGAGTGGCGCTCTCCTACCCGATGGTTCAATCGACCGTCAATCAACCACCCAGCTTGTCAATGCCGCCGGTTCGCTACCTTTCACATTCCACCGTGCATTCGATGTGTGCCATGCCCCTCGCGAATCCCTCGAAACTCTAATCGAATTGGGATGCACCCGCGTACTCACCTCCGGTCAGCAACCCACGGCCGAGCAAGGCTCCCAGTTACTGTCTGAACTGGTTACACAATCCGACGGCCGAATTATTATTCTTCCCGGCGGTGGCGTTAACGCCTCTAACGCCGTTTCGATATTGAATACCACTGGCGCCATCGAAATACACGGTTCCGCTCGCAACGGCTCATCCGAAACCGACTCTCACGAAGTTGCCAAACTCCTCGAAAGTATAAATGCATAGCTACGAAATGACCAATTTGAGGTTAATTGAGCGAGTACAACACCCTTGAGTAAGAGTGTAGTACACCTTTGATGAAGGGTGTACTACACCTTTAGTGGAGAGTGTACTACACCTTTAATGAATAGTGTAGTACACCCTTGACGAAGAGTATCCATTTGTAACACCTTGCCTGCAAAATATCTAATGACCAATTGGTGTTTATAAAAAGAGGCTAGAGGAAAACTCGGGATAAGTAATTGTTTAAGATCAAAGTGTGAATATACCCCTGAAAGAGAGATAAGTCTAGAGAATGAGCAGATACTTATCTCTTGTGTGTAAAAGAAGTATTATGACCAGTATACATCCGTGAACCTGACATAAGGAAAAATTAGCAAGGAGGGGTGATGTGGAGGGAGAGTCATTTATCCAAATGCCAGGTAACTCCATCTTTTGTGTCCTTGACAACGAATCCGGCTGATGATAGGGAATCGCGAATCTCGTCGCTCACAGCCCAATTTTTCTCTTGTTTGGCTTTGTTACGGAGGTCAAGAATCATGTCGACAACTTTCCCATAAGCCTCTTCGCGTGCACTGTTATCGGCTCCTCGCTCGTTGCGCAGACCTAGAATGTCGAAAGTAAATAGGTGCATCGTTTTGGTGAGTTCTTCGAGGTCGGCAGCAGAGATTTGTGCCTTTCGGGCGTTTATAGCGTTGAGGAGATGACTGGCTTCGAAGAGTATAGAGATAACGGCTGGAGTCATGAGGTCGTCGTTCATTGCTTCGTAGCATTTGTTGCACAGTGTTGAAACAAACTGTCGGGTTTGTTCGTCTGAATCGTTGGACGCTGGCGTTCGTTTGAGTTCTTCGATACTGTTCATGAGACGCTCATAACCTTTTTGTGCAGCTGTCAGTGCCTCATTAGAGAAATCGACCGTACCGCGATAGTGAGCCGAGAGGATGAAGAAACGTATCGTCATCGGCGTATAGGCCTGTGTTAGGATTTCGTGCTGACCGGTGAAAAATTGCTCTAGGGTTATGAAGTTGTTGAGCGATTTGCCCATCTTTTGTCCGTTGATGGTTATCATATTGTTGTGCATCCAATATTTAACCATCTGTTCGCCTTGCGATGCTACGGCTTGTGCTATTTCGCATTCGTGATGAGGGAAGATGAGATCCATTCCGCCGCCGTGTATGTCGAATCGATTGCCGAGATATTTTCGTCCCATGGCTGTGCATTCGCAATGCCATCCGGGGAATCCTTGACTCCATGGCGATGGCCAACGCATGATGTGTTCGGGCATGGCTCGTTTCCATAGGGCAAAATCAGCTTGATTTCGTTTTTCATCTACTCCGCTTAGTTCACGTGAGTTTCCAATCATATCGTTGAGGTTCCGTCCGGATAGGATTCCGTATCGGTGAACTTTGTCGTATTTCTGCACGTCGAAGTATATGCTTCCATTGCTTTCGTAAGCGAATCCGTTGTCGATTATTTCTTTTACGAGCTGTTCTTGCTCAATAATATGGCCTGTTGCCTGAGGTTCGATGCTCGGAGGTAGCACATTAAGCATTCGCATCGCATCGTGATAACGGTTAGTATAATGCTGTGCTATCTCCATGGGTTCGAGCTGTTCAAGTCGAGCTTTCTTAGCTATTTTGTCATCGCCTTCGTCAGCATCGTGTTCGAGGTGTCCCACGTCGGTTATGTTTCTAACGTAGCGCACTTTGTATCCTATATGTTTCAGATAACGGAAGAGTACATCGAAAGTGATGGCTGGCCGGGCGTGCCCGAGGTGTGGGTCGCCATAAACGGTTGGTCCGCAAACATACATGCCCACATTTGGGGCTGCAATGGGTTCGAAACGTTCTTTCTGCCTGTGCAGGGTATTGTAAATAACTAGATTTTGCATCGTTAGCGATTTATTCTCCGAATGCCTTAGCTTCGGCTTCTGCTATTATTATTTCGCGGTCGTCTAGTTTCATTCTATGAGTTTTCTCATTGAATACTTCTGCCTGAAATGGGCATTCGTGCTTAATTTCTTGATCGGAGGGGCTCACAAAGAAGTTCGTTTCGTCGACAGTTTGAGAAACATCGGCTATTGGTTCCTCTTCCATCTTGGTGCGTTCGGCCTTGGCTGTGAATATTTTGTTTATGAATTCAGAGTCATGATGTAACCGCTGTAGTGTTAGCTTTGAGGCTGCTTGTTGACTTTCCTTCTTTGAATAGCCGGGTGCTTCGCCGCCTTCCACTCCTTCCATAACGACCTGGAATTTAAATATCGGATTTCCTTGCTCGTCGTTGAGGTTTTCAATTAAGCGGAATTCTAGTTCCACCTTGTTCTTTTGAGTCCATTCAATGAGCTTTGACTTAAAGTTCACCTCCTTGTAGGCAACCTTGTCAATGTTAATTAAATCGCCCAGGATTTGGCGCTTCATGAATTTTATGCAGGCTTGATAACCATGGTCTAGATAAAGCGCCCCAACTAGGGCTTCGAATGCGTTTCCGCCCAGATAGCTGTTGTGCGATTGATTGTTTCCACTCGAAAGAATGAGCTGGGTTATGCCTAGCTCTTTGGCTAGCCTGTTTAGTGTGTCGCGTTGAACTATTTTCGAACGCGTATTGGTCAAGAAACCTTCGCGTTTGCCGGGGAAATGTTCGTAAACAATCGCTCCCACGATGGCATCTAGAATAGCGTCTCCTAGAAATTCCAGTCGTTCGTTATTCACGGGTACTCCTTTTGCACTTCGACGCGCCACGCTCTTATGAAGAAGAGCAATCTTATAGAAATTAATGTTGTGGGGAAGGATTCCGATGATTTGGTATAAAGACAAATAAAGCTCCTTCTCCTTGCGGAAAGGGAGCTTTATTCTGTCTATAATATTATTCAGCATACTTCTTGAATACTACGCAGGCGTTGTGTCCGCCAAAGCCAAACGTGTTGCTTAAAGCTGCTCGTACTTCGCGTTTTTGTGCCTTATTGAACGTAAAATTCATGTTGTAGTCTAATTCCGGATCTTTATCATCTTCCGAATGGTTGATTGTTGGAGGAACAATGTCGTTCTTGACTGCAAGAATACAAGCCATTGCTTCAACAGCTCCTGCAGCACCGAGAAGATGCCCGGTCATGCTCTTCGTTGAAGAGATGTTCAACTTATAGGCGGCTTCACCAAAGAGATTCTTTATTGCCTTCGCTTCTGAAACGTCGCCAACAGGTGTTGAGGTTCCATGTACGTTGATATAATCAATATCCTCGGGTTTCAAATCTGCGTCGTCGAGCGCTGCTTTCATAACAAGTTTTGCACCTAAACCATCGGGATGCGATGCTGTGATGTGATAGGCATCGGCTGATTCGCCTTCGCCGGCCATCTCAGCATATATCTTAGCTCCGCGTGCTTTGGCATGTTCAAGTTCTTCGAGAATGATGCAACCGGCCCCTTCGCCCATAACGAAACCGTCGCGACTGGCTGAGAATGGTCTCGAAGCACGTTCGGGATCATCGTTTCGGGTCGATAGAGCGTGCATGGCATTGAATCCACCAACACCACATTCGCATATAGCACTTTCAGCTCCACCACTGACAATCATATCGGCTTTACCTAAACGAATCAAATTAAATGCGGCTGCCAAAGCGTTAGTTGAAGACGCACATGCTGATGTTGTGGTGAAATTCGGACCATTGAAACCAAAGCGAATGCTTATCTGACCAGAAGCGATGTCTGCGATCATCTTCGGAATGAAGAACGGATTAAATTTCGGACCAGCATCTTCGTGCTTGGCGTAGTAATCAACTTCTTCCTGGAATGTTTTTATTCCGCCTATGCCAACACCATAGATAACTCCTATGCGCTCCTTGTTAGCTTTCTCTAAATCGATTCCTGAATCTTTTACGCCCTGAATGGCACTCACAACGGCAAGCTGTGTATAGCGATCCAGTTTGCGAGCCTCCTTACGGTCAATGTAGTCATTGAGATTCAATCCTTTCACTTCGCAAGCAAAGTGAGTTTTGAATAAGGTTGTATCGAATTGCGTAATAGGTGCGGCTCCGCTCTTACCTGCAATCATATTTTGCCAGGTTTCCTCCGATGTGTTTCCTATTGGAGTAACGGCTCCGATACCGGTCACTACTACTCTTTTTAATTCCATTGATGTAAGATATAAGTTATTAGAGCAAAAAAATCAAGCGGAAATTTCTTTCCGCTTTTTTCTATTTCACTATTAACTTCTTACTTAGCATTCTCCTGAATGTAAGCAATTGCGTCACCAACAGTAGAAATTTTTTCTGCCTTATCGTCAGGAATGGAGATTCCAAATTCTTTTTCGAACTCCATGATTAACTCTACAGTATCCAAGGAGTCTGCGCCAAGATCGTTTGTGAAACTTGCTTCAGGCTTTACTTCTGCTTCGTCAACACCAAGTTTATCTACGATAATTGCTTTTACCTTTGATTCAATTTCTGACATAATTGTAAGTTTTAAAATGTTTAATAATTACTTTCAACTTTAAAATTCGGCGGCAAAGAAACTGTTTTTTTTCCGGCCTCACAAATATTTCCATCAAAAAAGCTGCAAGTTATGCACATAACGAGAGTGGTTGTGCAAAGAAAATGGGGGTGATTTATCCAATTGTCGTATGATAAAACAGATCTTATCTGGTTAAATATTCCGGTGACTTGATCAATATGGTATTTATCATTAGTGAATATACAGCCACCTGGGAGAATATCGAATAACCGTTCAATATTTCATTTGGTTAGGCGTTTGCTCATATATCTAACAGGATACCATACAGCTAACCACCCGACGATTATTACGGTGAAAAAGATGAGAATAACGTCCCATGGATGCACACTTATAGGATAGGCTTCGACAACAAAATTACCTGCACGATTGCCTAGGCTCACCAATCCATAGGTTTGTTGAAGCCAACATAGCAGAAGGCCGAAAAGAATTCCGATGAACGCGCCGAAAACCGATATCATTCGTCCTTCGAACAGGAAAATTCTATTTATCTGTTTGTCGGTAGCGCCTAGATAGCGCAATGTTCGAACATCGTCTTTCTTATCGATTATCAGCATAGACAGCGACCCGATGATATTGAAGCAGGCCACCATTAATATAAAGGTGAGGAATGCGTAGGCAAAAAGTTTTTCGATGCGCATTATATTGAATGTGTCGGCTTGTTGTTCGTAGCGATCTTTTACGGTGAATTTATTTCCGGTGATTTTTTTTATTCGAGCTTTGGCTTCATCTATATCAACGTCGGCTTTGAGGCGTAACTCAAGCGATGTGATTTCGCCCTGCCGACTGAATATTCTTCGAGCAAAGTCTATGGAGGTAATTATGTAGCCTTTGTCGTATTTGCTTTGTTTGACTTGAAACAAAGCTCCAGGCGAAATGAGCGAATCTTCGACGAAAGCTTCTGTGGGATTCGAGGCGTCATATTGTCCTTCGCGTTGCGGGGCATAGATATTAAGATAGTTGCGCCATGCGACTCCGGTCCCTAAATCTTGCGCCAGTCTGATTCCGAGTATTCCATATTGTAGATTAGCGGCGTGCAATTCAAACTTTCCGTCGCCGTATAGAATATCGTTGATGTTAGTTAGTGAGTCGAAATTATCTTCTACTCCTTTAATCGTCACCATGGCTTGTTTGTTGCGATACATGGCCAGGGCCTGTTCTTCCACACATTCGGTTGCGACCTCGATTTCGGGCAGTTTTTTTATTTCGGTGAGAATCGGGTCGTCGGCTGCTACAGCTTTTCCTTTAGCCGGTTCGATTTTCAGTTGCGGATCGAAGCCTGTAAAGAACGACGCAATCAAATCAGAGAAGCCATTGAAGCCGCTCAACACTACAACAAGTGCCATTGTGGCCACCGACACTCCAACAACCGAGATGAGACTAATCACATTTATTGCGTGCGTGCTTTTCTTGGAGAAGAGATAGCGACGGGCGATATAGAACGGGAAGTTCATTACGGGAGATTTATTTTTTCAGAAGACTATCGATTCGTTCCATATAGTCGAGTGAATCGTCGATAAAGAATCTCAATTCAGGAACTATTCTAAGTTGATTTCGCACGCGTTGTCCGAGGTCGTAGCGTATTGTTTTTTCGTTTGCCCTTATGTTGTTGAGCAGTTCCTCGCTTTTATCGGAGGGGAATATGCTGAGATAAGACGTACAAATACTCAGGTCGGGACTGATTTTCACTCGAGTCACGCTAACCAACACGCCGTGCATAGCTCGAGTTTGACTCTGAAAGATGCTTGCCAGTTCCTTTTGAAGCAAGCGCGAAACACGGTTCAATCTTGTTTCTTGCATAGTAATGTTTAATTAAAAATGGAGGTCTAATTTTGATGTTTGCAAAGGTAGCCATAAGGCTTCGCTCGTTCAAACATTATTTTTTTCGGATGATTGTGAGTCCGTCGCGCAACGGAATAATAACCTTTTCCACCCTATTGTCGGCCGCAACGAAATCGTTGAAACGACGTATACCCAGTGTCTGACTGTCGCCATCATATTCTCCGTCGGCCACATGTCCATCCCAAAGTGTATTATCGGCCACGATATATCCGCCATCGTTCAAAATTCCGAGCGTCGTTTCATAAGTTTTGAGATATGTGCGTTTATCGCCGTCGATGAATGCCATGTCGAACATGATTCCCAGTTTAGGAGCCTCCACATTAGCATCGCCTATTCGGAAAATAATTTTCTCGGCAAGCGGCGAGCCTTCTATCCATGAGCTGGTAAAATCTTCCATCTCGTCGTTTATCTCGAAGGTATAAATTCGCCCATCGGCCCTTAATCCCTCGGCTATGCAAAGCGCCGAATAACCACTGAACGTTCCTACTTCTAAAACATTCTTCGGCCCAATCATTTCAACCAGCATCTTTAGAACACGCCCCTGAACATGTCCGCTTGCCATTCGTCCGTGAACGGTTTGAATATTCGTGGCCCGATAGAGCCGATGTAGATATTCGTTCTCCGGGTCGATGTGTGAAGAGATATAATCCTCGATGGTTCTATCCAACATCCCGATGCAATATTAGAGCCTCGACGGCCAAGCGATAACTGTTCATTCCGAACCCCTCGATACATCCCAGGCAAGCTGCACCAATCACAGAACGGCGGCGGAAGTCCTCACGCCCCAAAACGTTGCTCACATGAACCTCGACAACCGGCGTTTCTATAGCTCGAATACAATCAAGTAGTGCAACGCTCGTGTGAGTGTATCCGCCTGCGTTGAGTACAATCCCGTCTGCAGAAAAGCCCACCTCTTGCAGCTTGTCGACCAGTTCGCCTTCGATATTACTCTGAAAATAATCCAGCTCGACATCTGGGAAAATCCTGTGCAATTCAGCCAAGCAGTTTTCCATCGATTCACTACCGTAAATACTGGGTTCGCGTTTTCCAAGAAGATTCAGGTTCGGCCCATTGATAACAATAACTTTCATATCTAAAAGGATTAATTTTGTGTCAACAAAAGTAGCAAATAATGAGAAAAGAATTCACCGACCAATCCAAGCTCATCGCACGATACAGAAACTATCTCAAACTCGAAAAGGGCCTTTCTCCAAACTCCGTCGAGGCCTATATGCTCGACCTCTCAAAGATGCTCACCTTCCTAGAAATGGAAAACATTCCATTGCTCGAACTTCAACTCGAGCACATGGACCAATTCGCCGCCTTCGTTATCGACCTCGGAATAGGCGCCCGCTCGCTAGCCAGAATACTAAGCGGTGTACGACAGTTCTACCAATATCTCGTCGTTGACGGATACATCGAAAACAACCCCACCGAACTCGTCGACTCTCCACGCATTCCCCAACATCTACCCGAAGTGCTCTCAACGGCCGAGGTAGACATCCTCGAACAAGCCATCGACCTCAGCAAATGGGAAGGCCATCGCAACCGAGCCATCATCGAAGTGCTCTTCTCGTGCGGATTGCGAGTATCCGAACTAACTCATCTCAAAATGTCGAACCTCCACCTTGACGAAGAATTCATCCGCGTTATCGGCAAAGGTTCCAAAGAACGACTCGTGCCAATATCGCAAAGAGCAATACGTGAACTCGAATTCTGGTTTGCCGACCGCAACGTAATGAATATCAAACCCGGCGAAGAAAATTACGTGTTCCTCAACCGACGCGGCCATCACCTAACCCGAACAATGGTGCTCATCATGATAAAGAAATACGCCCAGCAAGCCGGCATACGCAAAACAATCTCGCCCCACACACTTCGCCATTCCTTTGCCACAGCCCTGCTCGAAGGCGGCGCCGACCTGCGTTCCATCCAAGCCATGCTAGGGCACGAAAGCATTGTGACAACCGAAATATACACCCACCTCGACACCTCCTCTCTACGCCGACAAATACTCGAGCACCACCCTCGCAACATACACCATCATTCACCGCAACCAAACCCCGACGATTCAGAAACTCTACTACAATAAAACCAGAGATACGCCATAAGGCACAGCCAATCCACCTTTATTATAACACCAATACGACATTGAGAAATATCGGGTTTACATAACAAAGAGCAAACTCGATGGCAGTATTGACACGAACCGGATTTGGGGAGATAAAAACGGTCATCGGGTTCGCTCAAAATTTCTTAGAGAGATGAAAACGGTCATCGAAAAATCGCGCCTGAAACTCAGGGAAGCAAAAACGGTCACCGGGAAAACGTGCCCGAGTTTCGGGGAACAAAAAACGATGACCGTATTGAATCAAAAAAATTGCAGGCGACAAAAAACGTACATCGGGTTCGCACAAAAATTTTCCAGGCACGGTTTCCCGGTCACCGTTTTAATTAGAACTTGACCGAGGCGTTGCAAAACGGCCATCGGGTTCTCAAGCAGTCTTCGCCCCCTTAAAAAGTAAGAACCATCCTTTATTTAACGTGAGTTCGGTTTAAGAATATGTTTAAGCCTCCGAGGAGCCAATGGGGAATAAACAACGAATACCAATTCGGGCGTTCCGCCCGCATGTAGGGACAGACCCCGTGTCTGTCCGATACCCATGCCAATTCGGTCTACCGACCGCATGGCAATATTTCATCCTGTCGCGTCAGGGTGCAGACAGACACGGGGTCTGTCCCCTACATACGTGCTAATACCCGGATTGGCAGAGAGGCGGACAGACACGGGGTCTGTCCCTACATGCGGCCTACCGGCCGAGTGGAAATCTCCATTAAACCGAACTCGCGTTATTTAATAGCATCCCAGCCCCGTTGCCAAGGCATACAGGGCGGAATTAATCTTCGGAAGAAATAATTACCTTTGCGCGGTAATTATTGAAAACTAACAACATATATTCATGGCACAGGAAGATATTTTCAAAAAGATTGTGAGCCACTGCAAAGAATATGGTTTCGTTTTTCCAAGCAGCGACATATACGACGGTCTTGCTGCCGTCTACGACTACGGACAGAATGGCGTAGAACTGAAGAACAACATAAAACAATATTGGTGGCAATCAATGGTGCTACTGCACGGCAACATCGTAGGCATCGACGCCGCCATTTTTATGCATCCAACCGTATGGAAAGCCAGCGGACATGTCGACGCTTTTAACGACCCATTGATTGACAACCGCGACTCGAAGAAACGCTATCGTGCAGACAATCTCATAGAAGACCAAATCGGCAAATACGAAGAAAAAATAGAAAAGGAAATCGCTAAAGCCGCCAAGAAATTCGGCGATTCGTTCGACGAAGATAAGTTTCGCGAAACCAATCCGAGAGTGCTCGAAAATCAACGGAAACGCGACGCACTTCACGCCCGATATACTGAGGCCATGCAGGGCCCCGACCTCGGAGAACTGAAACAAATAATACTCGACGAAGGAATTGTCGACCCAATCAGCGGAACAAAGAACTGGACCGATGTTAGGCAATTCAATCTTATGTTCTCAACCGAAATGGGGTCGCTCTCCGACGCCACAAACAAAATATACCTCCGCCCCGAAACAGCACAGGGCATCTTTGTGAACTTCCTAAACGTACAGAAAACCGGGCGTATGAAAGTACCCTTCGGAATAGCCCAAATAGGTAAGGCTTTCCGTAACGAAATCGTAGCCCGCCAGTTCGTATTCCGCATGCGCGAATTCGAGCAGATGGAGATGCAATTCTTCTGTCAGCCAGGCACAGAAATGCAGTGGTTCGAATACTGGAAGAAACATCGCATGGCATGGCATAAAGCACTCGGCATGGGCGACGAAAACTATCGTTTCCACGACCATGAAAAGCTAGCCCATTATGCCAATGCCGCATCCGACATTGAGTTCCGCATGCCATTCGGATTCAAAGAAATTGAAGGCATACACTCACGCACCGACTTCGACCTGTCGCAGCACGAGAAATTCTCCGGCCGACAGGTGAAATATTTCGACCCGGAACGCAACGAAAACTATACGCCTTATGATGTCGAAACCTCGATAGGAGTAGACCGAATGTTCCTCACCGTGATGTGTCACAGCTATTGCGAGGAAAAACTCGAAAACGGCTCAGAACGCATTGTTCTTCGACTGCCCGAACCGCTCGCACCGGTGAAATGCGCCGTGTTACCGCTAGTAAATAAAGACGGACTGCCCGAAAAAGCAAAGGAAATTGTCAACGCCCTCAAATTCCACTTCAATACACACATCGAAACAAAAGATTCCATCGGCAAACGCTATCGTCGGCAGGACGCCATCGGAACCCCATTTTGCGTAACTGTCGACGGCGACACACTAAACGACAATACCGTAACTCTGCGCCACCGCGACTCGATGAAACAAGAACGTGTACCAATCGAAAAACTGCGTGAAATCATTGAAGATCGAGTGTCGATAACCTCGCTACTCAAAAAAATAGACATAGACAATTAAAACAAATATGAAACATTCCAACCCAATCAGGAACGCCGTCATAGCGGCTGCTCTTCTACTCACAACAGGTACATTCTTCTCTTGTTCGGAAGATAAAATCGAAACAATCGAGGAATATCCCAACTGGAAGAGCACCAACGAAGCATATTGGAGCAAACTTTACAACGAAACCAAACAGAAAATCGATGCCGGCGACACGTCGTGGAAGATTATTCTGAACTACACCTACCAGAACCAAACCAACCCATCGGGCACCCCTCCAAAATATCGCCCCGACCAATACATCATTGTGCACGAACTCGAAAAAGGAACAGGCGCAGGCACCCCGCTCTATACCGATTCCGTACATATTCACTATCGAGGTCGATTGCTCCCGTCGACAACCTACACCGCCGGTTTCATAACTGAAACATCCTGGGGCACGGACAACTTCAACCCGCTCACAGCCCGACCGGCACAAATGCGAGTAAGTAAAACGGTAGACGGATTCGCAACCGCACTCCAGAACATGCACATAGGCGACCATTGGATGGTTTATGTGCCCTACAGACTAGGCTACGGAGTTAGGAAAAATCCCAGAGTTCCGGCCTATTCAACTCTAATATTCGACCTCCGGTTGGTGTCGTTCTATAAATTATAAAACATCATATTAAAGGTTTGAACTTCAAAATTCAAACCTTTTTTAGTCACTAGTCATTATGGCCGTTTCAGACACTTTACTAGCGAAAATCCGCGGCGGAGAACAAATCACAACAGCCGAAAAGCTAAACCTCATAGTTCAGCTCAGCATTCCCTCAATGCTCGCCCAAGTAACCACCGTGCTCATGTTCTACATCGACGCATCTATGGTGGGCTCGCTTGGCGCCAATCCATCGGCCGCTATCGGATTGGTTGAACCGGTCACATGGCTCTTCGCCTCGCTAAGTAGTGCCTGCTCCATGGGATTCTCCGTACAGGTAGCCCATTTCATCGGCGCCAACGATTTCGAAAAGGCCAGGGCAGTTATGCGACATGGCTACATCTTCGGTCTAGCAATAAGCTTCGCTCTGATGATTCTCGCAGCAGCTGTAGCTTTCCCACTACCCGGATGGCTCAAAGGCGGAACCGACATTCAACACGACGCATCGCTTTATTTTCTAATCTTCTCATTCGCCATACCCTTTGTTCTGCTGGAACAACTCTCGGCCTCGATGCTGAAAGTGTCGGGCGACGTTCGCCGGCCAAGTTTTATCGCAGTGCTCATGTGCGTGCTCGACGTAACGTTCAATTTCTTCTTCATTTTCCCTACCCGAACAATTGAAGTGTTCGGCATACAGATTGAAGTATTCGGACTCAATCTCGGCGTAAAAGGTGCAGCTCTGGGCACAGCCTCATCCTTTGCGTTAGGTGCTCTCCCATTGGTATATTTCGCCATATTCCGCAGTAAGATTCTAGCATGGAAGCTCGATAAAGAACGTTTCGTATGGATGTGGTCATACATCCGAAATGCTGTCAAGATAGGTGCACCGATGGCCGTTCAGCAAATGCTGATGAACGGTGCGCAAGTGGTGTCGACAATGATTGTAGCCCCACTCGGAAACATCTCCATCGCTGCCCATTCGTTTGCTATAACAGCCGAAAGCCTGTGCTACATGCCGGGCTATGGAATCGGTGAGGCTGCAACAACACTAGTCGGACAAAGTATGGGGGCACAACGTCGCGAACTGTGCTACAGTTTTTCGCATATAACGGTCTTCATCGGAATGGGCGTAATGGCTCTTATGGGTGTGATTATGTATGCGTTCGCGCCGGAGATGATTGGCCAGCTTTCTCCAGTTGAAGAGATACGCGAACTCGGAACGGCCATCCTCCGCATCGAAGCGTTTGCCGAACCGTTCTTTGCCGCCTCTATTGTAATTTACTGCGTATTCGTAGGCGCTGGCAACACCATCCGCCCATCTATCATAAACCTTGGTAGCATGTGGCTCGTTCGCCTCACGCTCGCCGCCATACTTGCTCCAACCTACGGTCTGCGTGGCGTTTGGTTTGCAATGGCTATAGAGTTGACTTTCCGCGGAATATTATTCCTCATCAGTTTATTCCGTGGCAGCTGGATGAAGAATTTACAAAAGGAATAACAAGACCCCATATCCTGCTCACTCAATAAACTCTCCAATTGGTCATTAGAAAATTAAAGGGAATAGTCGTCTTTAGATCTAATGACCTATTTAGGGTTTATCTTATTTTGGTTTCTATTCTTTCCGGCGAAACGATAGCACGAACGAAATCACGCGACTTCAGGTCGAAAGGACGAGAAGCGAAGTCGGGAGTGTTGAACGAAAATAAAGAGCGGTCGTAGAACTCCCATGGATTCTTTTGTGGCAGAAGAAACGGCTTTGACATCGTACCGTCAGAATTCACGTGTGTGAGATACAGTCGAGTGTAATATCCGTCGATACGGCGCGAGGTGAACACAAGCCATCGCGAATTGGAACTCCAGTTGTGGAAACTATCGGCAGCCCGACTGTTTATTTCGGTGAGCGGGCGAGCCTTACCGGTACGGATATCGAAAAGCCATTGGTCGGCTTCATTATGCCAGATTGGGAAAACGCCATAATCGGCCATAGTGAAGATTATAAATCGGCCGTCGTAGGATGGTCGTGGATGGGTGGCACTCTTTCCCATCAGGCGGGCGTTGAAAATGGTGTCGGGCTGACCGATAGTTCTGCCTGTCCGAGCATCGAAGCCCACTTTGCATAGGTTGTAGCGAATACGCTTATAGTTCGCCGGAATATCCCATGCGACCGACGCAACAAAATAGAGCGTCCGACCATCAGGCGAAAAAACGGGATAATTCTCATAGTTCTCAGGTGTCATAACCGATGGATTGAGAACAATTTCGTTAGTTGTGGGATTGAGTATTAGAATATCTGACGCCTGATCGAATACCTCGATTCGTTCTGACCTTACAGCGTGAAAACTCTGGTGAGTTTTGTTGGTTGAATAGGCTATGAATCTGCCCGACGGATGCCAATACGGATAAACCAGCGACCCTTTCAGCGAGTCGTTTTTCGCGTTGAGGATTTTGAAACCATCGCGACCGCCGATTATTGTACCACCGTTGCTCCCTCTCACATGGAAAGTGAAGTTGTCGGGGTTGGTTCGGTTAGGAGTATGACAATTCATACATGCACCGGGCACAGAAGTATTTTCGATTATAGCCTGCTGACGAAAGGTGGCCAGCTCACGTTGATAAAGGCCCATCTTGCCGTAGACTTCATATCCCGGAGCAACAAGCCGATAGGTTAATCCCCACTCGTCTATCGGGTCGGCCGATACATTCACGTCAAAACTCTTGTAGCGTGTCCATTCTCCGTTTTGCTTCACATTGACAGTGAAGATTATCTTACCACCTTTGTTAAGGTTGGTTAGTTCGTGCCACTGGTCGATATCGAAGTCGGCATAATCGCCCTCCGCCTCGATACTTCCGCCTTTCGAGCCACGAGCCTCCACGAAGATAGATTCCGATGGGCCGTCGTAGTTGAAGTTGAGCGGTGCTATCCCGGCCGGGATAGTAACGCCGACATAATCGGGGAATATTTTCGGTATACTGTTGTCTTGTCGAACATTTTGCGGCGCGTGCGAACAGCCTGCCAACAAGAGTGGCAAAGCAAGGGTTATGATGTGTTTTACGAGTGTTTTCATTCTTAATAAATCTCCTTCATTTCCTGTTTAGTTGTTTTCCCGGGCGACCCCAGTAGCACGTATCGCCACACGTTAGTTGAGAGTGGCGGCGAGTTGAGTTCGGCCGATTGCTTATTTGTCATGTAGACCGAAAGAAACGCACGCGTACCCTGAACGTTCTGCAGATCCACAGAATAGGGCAGACCGTCCAAACTACCATGGCGCTGAATCCATAGACCAATAAGAATCTGCTGGGTGGAATTTGGAATATGGTCGAACTTGAGATATTTCCCTAGCGGATAGTACTTCATGAACTTTCTCAAATCGCGCTGTAGAAGTTCATAGGCTATGAGATAGTCGTAGGCCATCCGATTGTTATATTTCCGGTTGTCAACCAGCAGCAAGCCCAGCATTTGGTCCATCTCACGGTCACTGAAAAGATAGTCGGTTTTCTTTATCCGCAAATCGCGCAGCCGGCCATATTCCGCATCCCTATTCACAGCTTTGTCGTTTCCTATGAAGCGCATCTGCTGGTCGGCCCACTTCGCATAGAACAGCGATTTTTGGAGCATACGGAGATATTTTGCAGCTACGGCATAATTTCCGTTAACGATGTTACACTGTGCCAGTCGACGCATTATTCGTCCACTTCTCCGCCGGTTCGGGATAGCCTCCTGCGCCTCGAAGGCGTAGCGTTCCGATTCGTTAATCATTCCCAGTCTGTAGAACACCTCGCTTGTTGGCAGCGGCGAGGTCATATCGCGAGTGAACGTTGGAAACAATCCCTCAGCGCCGTTTTGGAAGAACTCAAACATCCGGTCGCCCAACTGTCCGTTCATCGCCAGCGCCAAGTTCACGCAACTAACACTCAGCGGGGTGGTGGGCTGATGAGCTTCGGCCTTACGGATAATCTTATTCCACTGATTTGTTCGCACTAGATAATCATATTCAATCTGGTCATATTTCAATCTGTCGAAACTGACCCGAACGCCCACCGCACCGACAAGAACAATAACGAACAGAAGCGCAGGCATGACTATCTTCGGCCTGCCAACACGTGTTGGCAACCACATCCCAATCGCCGGAATAACAGCAAATGCAGCCATCACGACAAACTGCATTATGGGAATCTCGACCGGATAGCGGAAATAGTTCACTCCACAAAACAGCTGATATTTCGGATAGGGCAACCACAGCGAGCATACGTATATAATAATAAAGGTGTAAACCGCCATCGCCCCCGCAATCCACACACCCCTCCGTTTCCCCACAGAGAACAGGACGGCAAACAGAACCATGCACCACACACTTGCTCCGAACAGCCAATAGAATGCCGGCAAGCCAATCGCTGTAAAAATCACAGTAGGCAAGCCCTCGCCGCCCATCTTAAGATAGAACAACATGAACGTCAGTGCTGCTACAAGCGATACACCAAAGGATAGCATCACATTCTCGTTTCCCATATAGGCCCAAAGTACAAACGCTGGTACAAAGGTTATCGACTGCCAAACTTCGTCCGCCCCCACCCTTTTGAATATCGCTACCGTGAGCTCTCGCATCATAAAAAAAACTGTGCCGAGCAACACTGCACCCACCACGTAGGCATAGTTGAACTGCGTTACGAATTCGGCTATATAATCGGCCATGCCGCCCGGAACGCTCATACGTTCGACAAAATAATCAGGGGTGAAAAGAAAAAACTGATATTGCTCCTGAAAACTAAGGGCACACACATAGGGCACAGCCCAAAACACAGCCACTGCAAGGGCGAAAAGCAATGACAGGAATGGAAATTTACTAAAGATTATTTTCATTTGATTTTTTGCGTTATTTCCGTGACGGATATTCCTTTCCGGTGGTTGCAAATGTACTAAAAACTCCCCGCGCTTAGCCTCTCATCGATCTTGACACCTCTTCAGCAATATGTGAGTTCGGTTTAAGAATTCGCTTAATCTTCGGAGGTATTATGAATGATAGATATGGGTGCTAACTCGGGCGGAATGCCCGTCTGTAGGGACAGACCCCGTGTCTGCCCGACGCCCAGCCAACAGGACAGGATAAACCCAAATCGGTCATTAGATATTTTGCAAGCAAGGTGTTACAGATAAACACTCCTTGTCAAGGGCATTAAACACTCTTCATCAAGGGTGTAGTATACTCTTCATCAAAGGTGTAGTACACCTTTAGGCAAAGGTATAGTACACTCTTATACAATGGTGTTACACTCGCTTTGTTAACCCCAAATTGGTCATTAGATCTAAAGATTACTATTCCCTCTGATCTTCTAATGACCAATTGGGGATAAATATTCGGCTCGAACATGTCCGAGAAATATCATACGGTAGGTAGACCGAATTGGCGTGAATATATTAGCTCAGAGCTTCACACTTAAGAGTATATATGAAAAACGAGGATGCACCCTTGATGGATACATCCTCGTACATCACATAAAGAACATGTTAGCCGAAATTATCGTAAAGTATGGCGTCCTGGTCAACCCCGAGACTGTCGAGATAGTCTGTCACGGTTTTAATTAACATAGGCGGACCGCAGAGATAGTATTCGCAGTCTTCGGGCGCCTCGTGATCTTTCAGATACGTATCGCGGATACAGTTCACTGCAAATCCTGCGTAATATTTCACTCCGGCCTCATCGGCTTTCGGGTCGGGCCTGTCGAGCGATAGGTGGAAATGGAAATTGGGATATTCTTTTTCGAGTTCCCAGAAATCTTCCAGAAAGAATGCTTCACTGAGCGCCCGGGCACCATAGAAGAAGTGCATCTCGCGATCGCGCGTGTTGAGGGTTTTGAGCATGTGCATTATTTGACTTCGCAGCGGAGCCATACCGGCACCTCCACCTATCCATATCATTTCTTTCCCGGAGGTGAAATTGGGGTGAAAGTCACCATAAGGGCCACTCATCATCACTTTATCGCCAGGTTTGAGACTGAAAATGTAGGACGAACCTATACCCGTCGGTACATTCTGGAATCCCACTTGCGGACGTGGAAGGAATGGTGTGGATGCAATTCGAACCGTGAGTGTGATTATATCGCCTTCTGCCGGATAATTCGCCATGGAGTACGCTCGTACGGTTTCTTCGGGGTTGTGGGCTTTAAGCGAGAAGAGGTTGAACTGCTTCCATGTTTCGATGTAGTCGGGACCAATGTCGTCCTTATTAAAATCCTTGTCGTAGTCAATACAATCATAAGCGGGGATTTTTATCTGTGCATACGAACCCGGCACAAAGTCCATGTGCTCGCCTGGCGGTAGCGCCACCTTGTATTCTTTGATGAAACTTGACACATTCTTGTTCGATATAACCGTGCATTCCCATTCCTTGATTCCCATAATTGATTCGGGAACTTTTATGGCCATGTCGCCTCTCACCTTGCATTGACAGCCTAGTCGCCAATGGTTTTTAATATCCTTTCGGGTGAAGTGCGGACGTTCGGAATCGAGAATTTCTCCGCCTCCTTCGATAATTTGAAGTTTGCATTGTCCGCAACTGCCCTTTCCTCCGCATGCCGACGGTAGAAATACTCCATTTTGGTTTAGCGTTGACAGTACGGAACTACCTTGCTCTACGCTTAGCGTTTCGTCGCCATTGATTGTGATATTCACTTTTCCACTCGGACTAAGATATTTCTTGGCTACAAGCAGCAAAATAACCAAGATGAGAATTACAAGCAGAAATACGCAAATACTAGTTGTTATGAATTGTCCCATTTCTCGTTAGATATTAAGTCCCGAAAAGCACATCATTGCCATTGCCATCAGTCCTACGGTGATGAATGTTATTCCGAGTCCTTGCAGCGGTTTCGGCACGTCTGAATATTCCATTTTCTCGCGTATGGCTCCCATTGCAACAATTGCCAGCGTCCATCCTATTCCAGAGAATAGACCGTAGACCAACGCGTCTAATGCAGAGCCAATATATTGTGTACTCGACGGGTCGAGACCTATGCGCTGTTGCATGAACAACGACGCACCCATGATGGCACAATTCACAGCTATGAGGGGTAAAAATATTCCCAGAGCACCATATAGAGCAGGTGAGAACTTCTCAACGGCCATCTCGACTATCTGCACCATGCCAGCAATTACGGCTATGAAGAGAATAAAGCTGAGATAGGAAAGGTCTACACCTTCAACCAAACAGTCGGGGCCCAGCAGTTTCGTAAGCAACAGATAGTTCACCGGAGTTGTCACGAGCAAAACGAATGTAACGGCAGCTCCCAAACCTAAAGATGTTTTCACGTTCTTCGAAACAGCCAGAAAAGAGCACATTCCGAGGAAGAATGCGAATATCATGTTGTCCACAAAGATGGACCTAAACGCTAAGCTTATCAGATGTTCCATAGTTTACTCCTTGTTTTCTTTATAGAAATATGCACGATGAACCCATATCACGCAGCCCACAATGATGAGTGCCATTGCCGGCATTGACATCATTCCGTTGTCGAGATAGCCCGCATCGTAGAAACTTTGCGGAATAATCTTGAATCCGAGCAATGAGCCGCGTCCTAGAAGTTCGCGCACTGCTCCAACTATAACCAGAATAAGCGCATAGCCGAGCCCGTTGCCGATACCGTCCAGGAAACTAGGCCACGGTTTGTTGGTCATTGCGAATGCTTCGAGGCGTCCCATGAGAATGCAGTTTGTGATTATCAATCCGACATAAACCGAGAGTTGCACGCTAACATCATAGGCCACGGCTTTTAGCACCTGGCTCACAATCGTCACCAGAGCTGCAACAACAACAAGTTGCACGATTATCCTTATTCGGTTCGGAATTGTGTTTCTGATTATGGAGATAATCACGTTTGCGAACGCCGTAATTATGGTTACGGCCAATCCCATAACTATTGCCGGCTTCAGCTGTGAAGTCACGGCCAGAGCTGAGCATATCCCGAGTACCTGAACCAATATCGGATTGTCCAGGTTGAGTGGATTGCAGAGCACTTCTCTATTTTGTTTTGAGAATAAATTCATATCGTAAGATTCTTATTTGCTTGTGAGGAATTTCACATAAGGTTGCAGGCCTCCTTTTTCGGCTTGGAACATCTCAGTAACGCCATTGCTTGTCAACGTGGCACCAGTCACAGCATCAACCTGAGTGTTGTTGTCGGTGATTTTTTTGAGTACAGACAGGGATATTTTCTGTCTCTCGTTTCCTGCAAACAAATGCTTGCCTTTGAACTTAGCTTGCCAACTTGCGTTATCCTTAATCTCGGCTCCTAGTCCAGCGGTTTCACTTTCATGATTAAAGTAGATTCCGAAAACGGTGGTTTTATCGCCATTTATGGCTATGAAACAGTTTATCGGCCCCCAGAGTCCGTTGCCATAAATCGGAATCACATATTTTGTTTCGCCGTCTACCTTGCATCTGAATAGTGCAAGCCTACCTTCCTTGGCGTCTTTGCTATTGAGTTTGAATCCGGCTTCGGTGCCTCCTTGTTTCCCGGCCTCAACCAGTTTTCCGTCAGCATCTATGATATCGTCGGCTATTATCATTTCTTTCCACAGTTCGCGAGCCTTCTGGTCGGTCATGTCTCTGTCCTGATTGAGGGCAAAGAGTATCTGCTTTTGTTGGTCGAGCTGAACGTTGGCATCCTGCGCAGGCTTCAGAGCCTGGAACACAAAGGCCAACATAAACGCCACTATGAGCACGAGGACGATTGAATATATGATGGTGTAGGAATTGCTATTTGTTTTCATTTCCTTAATCTCCCTCTTTTATTCTTTTACGCGTTTTGCACGCTTGTTGATATTTGATTGAACAACATAGTAGTCGATGAGCGGAGCAAACATGTTGCCGAAAAGTATTGCAAGCATCATTCCCTCGGGATAACCCGGATTCATCACTCTGATGATAACTGCAAGCGCACCCACAAAGAGTCCGAATATCCATTTACCGGTCTCGGTACGAGCCGACGTAACCGGGTCTGTTGCCATAAACACGGCGCCAAAACAAAATCCGCCCAAGATGAGATGTTCGAACCAAGGAATTGGTGTTGAGCCCAGCGATTGAAACAGGAAGGCCGTTGCCCCACCGCCAACAAAAACGCTAAGCATCGTTTTCCAGCTTGCAATGTTCGTCCACAAAAGAATTACTGCGCCGATGGCTATGGCTATAACCGATGTTTCGCCAACCGAACCGGGAATCAAACCGATCGCTATGTCTGAAATCGATGCATTGACGTGCCCACCTTGTGCAATTTCGCCCAACGGCGTGGCCATGGTGTGACTGTCGGGAAGAGCATACCCCAATCCGAAGATGCTCCCGTCGGCAACCCAGATGGTGTCGCCCGTCATTTTACTAGGATATGCGAAGAACAGAAACGCGCGTGCAATAAGTGCTACGTTGAAGATGTTCATTCCTGTTCCACCGAAAATTTCTTTCGCGAATATCACGGAAAAGGCTATGGCCAGTGCGAGCGTCCAAAGCGGAATCGTCACCGGAACAATCAACGGAATAAGTATACCGGAAACAAGATAACCCTCCTGAATTTCTTCGCCCTTCCATTGCGCCCAGATAAATTCTATTCCGAGGCCCACGATGTAGGACACCAATATGTTCGGAAGCAATGCAAGCAATCCGTAGACAAACATACCCCAGAACGTTACATCGCTGATATGACCAGCGGATAAGGCGTTTTGATAGCCTATGTTATACATTCCAAAAAGCATCGCCGGCAAAAGCGAAATGACAACGATACTCATTATGCGCTTCGAGTCGATAGCGTCGTGAATAGAGACTCCGTTCTTCGACGTGTCGCGAGGCACGTAAAGAAAGGTTTCCATTCCATCGTAGACGCTCTTCAAGGCATGAAGTTTCCCGCCTTTTTCGAAATTAGGACGAATCTTGTCTAGATAATTTCTTAAGCTCATATTTCTTTCATTAATAGGATTCTCTGAAAACACGTGTGGTTAGGCGTTTTCTTTTCTAAGTGTATCTAGTCCTTCTCTAACAATTTTCTGCAACGGAAGTTTCGAGCTGTCAACAAACTCTGCCAAAGCGAAATCTTCAGGACTAACTTCATATATTCCCAGCTCTTCCTGCCGTTCGATGTTGCCCGATATGATGGCTTTGATGAGATATTCGCCATAGATGTCCATCGGAAGAACGCGGTCGTATTCGCCGCTCATAATCATATGCCGCTTGCCGCCTTTTATACGGGCATCGAGAACATATTCTTTGCCCGGCATAAGCCAACTGAAATAGCTTTTCGACGTAGACAGAGTTTTGAAGCGTGGCATAATCCAGCCAACAAACTCGTTCACGTCGTCGCCCTCCGGAATTGCTGTAATCTCGGATGTGTGAGCACCAAGTCCGGCGTTGCCCGTCACTACCTTTCCCGTGAGCGGATTACCGTTGATTATGCGCACATTTCGTTCGGCTTTCACGTTGTCCTTGAGGATGGTTTCCACGGGTGTCCCGATGAGTGCGTCGACATAACCCGTGCGTTTCATTTCACTTCCGGCGATTGCAACGAGTCGGCGAAGGTCGACCTGACCAGTATTGAACAACCTGCCAAAGATGATAACCGAACTTGGGTCGACCGTCCAAACAACTTCGCCTTTGTTCACGGGCGATATATGATTGATTTGAACACCCACATTGCCTGCCGGACAAGGTCCGTTGAACTCGTATATCTCAACGTCTTTCATCTCGCTCAGCGCCGAACCACTCTGCACGGAGCCTATGCCGAGGTACACTTTCGCAATCTTCGAAAGGGCTGTAAGACCGGTTTGGAAATCCTTCATGCGCGATTCGTCGCCCACTTCAAACAGAAAATCGCTTTGCAGCGGCATATCTCTCAAAGCCGAAACGAAAATCGCCTTTGGCTCAGTGTCGGGGCGTGTCGAAACGGCATAAGGCAATTGGTTTATATAGCCAAACAGTCCGCTTTTCAATAAATGGTTCTTCACTTCGTCGCCGCTGAGTGCGCCAACATCTTTTATCCCGAAATCAACATATTCTTGCCGCGCATCGGCCTTAATTTTCAGATAGAGAATCTTCCTGCGTTCGCCTCGCACAATGGCTTCCACGGTTCCGCTCACCGGCGAAGCGAAGCCCACCTCGGAGCAATGCTTGTCCACAAACAGCACGCTGCCTGCCTTGACATGCTCGCCCTCGCGAACAACAACTTTTGGAGTAAGCCCTGGAAAATCATCGGGTGAAACAAGGAAAGCTTCCGACGAATCAAGTGGCAGAGATTCTTCTTTGGCTTTTCCGGCTAGGTTGATATTTAATCCCCTGCGCAGTTTTATAACATTTGCCATATTGTTTATAATTATTTCATCTCAATGTGCTTGCAAATGTACCTATAATAAGGTCTCAAAACAGAATTTACACTTCACATTTTTGACGCCTAAGCCTCTCCTGAACATTATGTTTCAACAGTTAGTGCAGACTTATTTTCGGCCGAATAAGAATTGGGCGGATTTGCGGGGGGCATAAATACGAACAAACACAGGGCAAACGTTGGGGCGGACTGACACGGGGCAAACGTTGGGGGATGGATAAAAATGCGGACAGACACGGGGTCTGTCCCTACATATGCGGCCTATCGGCCGAATGGGAATTGTGGCGGATTTATCGGAGGGACACGAATGTAGGGACAGACCCCGTGTCTGTCCGTGTATGTATTAATATCACCCGGTCTGTACGATACCGATATTCCCATTCGGTCTTATCGTCCGAATGGGAATATCGATTTAAAACCGAGCTCATCTAGATTACCGGTTCCATCGGCGCATCGTTTTCGACTTGCAAATCCTCGGATTCGAGCTCTGTTTCGGGCGCCGACTCTTTCTCCTCAGCCGCCGATTCTTTCTCTTCAGCCCAGCGTTTTCGCTGTGCTATTATTTCTCTATGGGTGGTTCTTAAATCGAGTGCGGTGCGATTCATCCGATTTATGAGGGTTGTTATCAGATCCCGTTCGTCGTTAGTTCCCGCTACCAGATGGGCCGACTGGACACACACGCACACGTTGGCGAAGGCGCGGTCGGTTTGCGGACGAATTTCTTTCGAACCGGGCAGTTTATTCTCAATCTGTTCATTTCGTCGTGCTTTGCGTGCTGCTTCAAATTCGGTATTCACTTCGTAGAGTTTTTTCAGCACGGCGGTGAGCCCCACCTTTGCCACCTTATCGGGATATTTTTCGGCATCGACGCGCATACTGATAATGTGCAGCGTTTCGCCATCCGACGAATTGGTTTGTATTCTGCGATACGGGCCAAGAGCAACGTCCAGTTCTTCGGCCGCATTCCGAACATCATCGAAGGGCGACAGTTTTTGCGCGCGTATCATACCGAAGATATGCCTAAGCAGTCTGTCGCGCTCCTTATCCTTTTTGCGCAACTCTGCTGTGTGGACAGACGTGTGGGATGTTTTTTCTATATCAACTTCGAGGTCGACATTAGTTGCCCAATCTTTGAGCAAATCGGCAGGGATTTTAAGTTTCTTCGGGCCGAATTCAGTCACGAGGTCATACTGTAGTTTATGGAATTGCGCATGCAAAGCGTTGCTGAACCTGGCGCAGCCTCCCGTTTTGATTTTCATTGTGTGAATAGGATTGTTACTGCTCATATTCTCTTGTTTTTAAAGTTTTCGTCTCTGTTGCCTGCCTTTTTTCTCCTCGCAACGACATTTGTTCGTGGATAAACGAGGGGCGGATTCCCGACAATAATCTTGTTTTGTGTGCAGACCGGAGCGGATTCCCAACAACGATTTTGTTTCGTGTGTAAAAGTAGTATTTTGCCATTACAAAACCGTCGCCAAGACTTATAATTTATTTTTCATTCTGGCGACATTGTCGCCGAGACCTATAATTTATTTTTACTGCTAGCGACATCGTCGCCATGACTTATAATTTATTTTTTACTCCGTCGACATCGTCGCCGAGACTTATAATTTATTTTTTGCTCTGGCGACATCGTCGCCTTAACTTATATTTTATTTTATCTCCCAGCGACGATGTCGCCTTAACTTATATTTTATTTTAACTGCTAGCGACGATGTCGCCTTAACATATAATTTATTTTAAGTGCTGGCGACATCGTCGCCTTAACTTATATTTTATTTTAATCGCTGGCGATAATGTCGCCTTAACATATAATTTATTTTTACTGCTGGCGACATCATCGCCGAGACATATAATAATATACTAATCAAAGCGACATCATCGCCAATAGCTAAATTAATTTATAACTGTCGGAGATGCAGTAGTCAATAGAAGAAATAAATTATAAGTCTTAGCGACATCATCGCCTTAAGATAAAATAATTTATAAGTGTCGACGACAATATATTTAGGTTGGCAACACCCGTTCGCCCACCGCAAAAAGACAAGGATGGCATTTCAGCCTGTTTTGGTTAACTTTGCAACAAATTATTCGCATCTTGCGAAGGTGCTTGAAGTGTTGCCCATAAAAAAATTGAGACTCGCAAGCAATAAATGTGAAGAAGCAACGTTTTAGAAGCATCATGAACATAATACATACCTTGGTAATTGACGGTTTGAGACATAACAGCGATTCTTATATTTTCGACGGAATGAGCGACATTGAACGCATCGTAAAGCGCTTTGTCGACTTCTTCATCGCCCTGTTTGCCATTGTTATTTTCTCACCGCTATTTCTAATCTGTTACATCGCCGTACGCCGCGAAGATGGCGGTCCAGCCATTTTCAAGCAAGAGCGAATCGGCCGCTTCGGACGCCCTTTCTATATCTATAAATTCCGCAGCATGCGCATAGATGCCGAAAAGGACGGTCCGGCCCTCTATCAACACGAACGCGAAACACGCATGACTCAAATCGGCAAGTTCCTTCGGCAACATCACCTCGACGAACTGCCCCAACTCTGGAACGTAGTGCGCGGCGACATGGCTTTCATCGGGCCCCGACCCGAACGCAAGTTCTACATCGACCAAATCATGAAGCACGATTCGCGCTACACCTTTCTCTATCAAATTCGCCCCGGCGTTACGTCATACGCCACACTCTACAACGGCTACACCGACACAATGGAGAAAATGCTGCGCCGCCTCGAACTCGACCTTTACTATCTGGAGAACCGCTCGTGGCTCTTCGATGCAAAAATTTTGATTAAGACCTTTATTAATATCGTCTTCGGAAAGAAATTCTAACAGCGCCCTGTCGGCACTCACTACACACTCTCCGCACACACAATCTGGTCTATAACGATAAGCCCCCGGCACATTCGTTATAGACCAGATTATTTTTTTGTGGGTGGTTAAGTGAGTTCGCACGTGTAGGGACAGACACGTGGCAGATATTGGAGACGGATACAAATGCGGACAGACACGGGGTCTGTCCCTACATATGCGGCCTATCGGCCGAATGAGGATTTGGAGGGTTCACGGGGCTATGCATGTAGGGACAGACCCCGTGTCTGTCCGAACGTATTAGCGGCCTATCGGCCGAATGAGGATTGGGAGAGTTTACGGGG
>ERZ773067.78-NODE-78-length-60513-cov-9.994806_pt1 | contig 60513 bp, 44 predicted proteins | sample MGYA00580622_ERZ773067 | MGnify/ENA primary metagenome ERZ773067 (study PRJEB29015, sample SAMEA2737998) | human oral metagenome | biome: human oral; feature: human-associated habitat; material: dental | place: China | collected 2113 ...
CAATTCGGGCGGAACGCCCGCAGGTGTAGGGACAGACCCCGTGTCTGTCCGATACCCATGCCGATTCGGCCTGTCAGCCGAGCGCAGGTTTGCTTTTTATGGAATTAAATGATTTGTGGTATATCCACCCTCTCAAAAACTCACCTTAAAAATAAATATTACCTTTGCCGATGCTTGATAGCAGACGCTTAAACCTGAAAAACAAACGGTTTGCAACCGCACTGGCATCCATAAGAAATACACAAAAAGCAATTATGATTTCAGTTGAAAATTTGAAAGTGGAGTTCGGCGTGAAGCCGCTCTTTCAAGATGTTTCTTTCGTGGTGAACGACCGCGACAGAATTGCTCTTGTGGGGAAAAACGGAGCGGGCAAATCAACCCTGCTGAAAATTCTGTGCGGGGCGCAGAAACCAACCGGCGGAAACGTGGCTACGGCCGGAGATACTACCATTGGGTACCTGCCGCAGGTGATGAAACTTTCAGACGATACATCGGTTAAAGAAGAAACCCGAAAGGCGTTTGCCGATAACACTGAACTGCAACGCCGAATAGAACGGATGCAGAACGAAATGGCCGAACGAACCGACTATGAAAGCGAGGAATACGCACGATTAGTGGAGCAATTCACGCAAGCTCACGAACAATTCATCATGATGGGCGGCGAGAATTATGAGGCCGAAATAGAACGCACACTCATTGGTCTCGGCTTCGAACGAACCGACTTCGAACGACCCACACGCGAGTTCTCCGGTGGATGGCGAATGCGAATAGAACTAGCCAAAATTCTTCTTCGTAAACCTGACGTATTACTCCTCGACGAGCCAACAAACCATCTCGATATAGAATCCATTCAATGGCTCGAACAGTTTCTCGTGCAGGGCGCCAAAGCCGTTGTACTGGTATCGCACGACCGCGCCTTTATCAACAACGTAACCAACCGAACATTGGAGATAAACTGCGGAAGAATCGAGGATTATCGGGTGAAATACGACGAGTATCTCACCCTTCGAAAAGAACGTCGCGAACAGCAACTGCGGGCCTACGAAAATCAACAGAAAGAAATTGCCGATACAAAAGCTTTCATCGAACGTTTCCGCTATCAGGCAACTAAAGCCGTACAGGTTCAGCAGCGAATCAGACAGCTGGAAAAGATTGTTCCAATTGAAATCGACCAGGTAGACACATCGGCCCTCCGACTGAAATTTCCGCCCTGTTTGCGAAGCGGCGACTATCCCATTCTCATCGATTCGCTCTCAAAAAGCTTCGGCTCGCACAAGGTCATCGGAGATGTGATGATGGAAATTCGGCGCGGCGAAAAGGTGGCCTTCGTGGGCAAGAATGGCGAAGGCAAGTCAACTCTTGTAAAGTGTATCACCGGCGAACTCGACTATACCGGCGAACTAAAAATCGGACATAACGTTCAGATTGGATATTTTGCCCAAAACCAGGCACAGCTACTCGACGAACAACTAACAATTCGCGAAACAATCGACCGCGTAGCAACCGGCGAAATTCGCCTGCGTATAAACGATATCCTGGGAGCGTTTATGTTCGGCGGCGAAACGGCCGATAAGTATGTAAAAGTGCTCTCGGGTGGCGAGCGTTCGCGATTGGCAATGATAAAACTGCTGCTCGAACCAGTGAATCTGCTCATCCTCGACGAGCCCACCAATCATCTCGACATGGTCTCGAAAGAAGTGCTCAAGGAAGCCATACGAGCTTTCGACGGAACGGCTATAATCGTGTCGCACGACCGCGAATTTCTCGACGGCCTGGTTAGCAAGGTCTACGAATTCGGACACGGTCAGGTACGCGAACACATCGGCGGGATATACGACTACATTCGCAAACGTAACGCCGGTAGCATTCAGGAGGCAATCGACCGGAACATTGCCCCAACTCAGGATTCCAAACCCGAAATACCTGTAGAAAACAACCGCAAACAGCAATACGACCAGCGCAAACAACAACAAAAGAAACTTCGTAAGGCCGAACGTGCCGTCGAAGAATCTGAAAAGAAAATATCGCAGATGGAAAAGCGAATAAACGAACTCGACCAACTGCTTATGAAGCCTGAAAAAGCTTCCGACATGACACTCGTCACCGAATACACCGAGCTCAAACGCACCCTGGACGACGAAAACAATCGCTGGCTCAAACTCTCCGAAGAGCTCGAACAACTGAAATAAGAGAAACACTTTTAATCTTTTAAATAAACATCAGAACAATGAAAATGAAACAAATCCTACCGATGATGCTCATCGCATCAGCGCCCATGGCAGGTATGGCACAAGAGCAGGCCGGTATAAAAGCCGAAAACCTGAACAAAGCTGTTAAACCTGCCGACGATTTCTATGAGTTCGCAACTGGCGGCTGGCAGAAAAATAATCCGCTTCCAGGAGCCTTTTCACGCTTCGGCTCGTTCGACCAATTACAGGAAAACAACAGCAAACGCATCAACTCAATCCTAACCGGACTGCTCAAAAAGCAAACTAAACCCGGAACGGTTGAGCAGAAATTAGGCGACTTCTACAAGCTCGCAATGGATTCCGTGCGCCGAAACAAAGAAGGCGTTACGCCGGTTATGCCACTGCTCCAGGAGATGGAAAATGCTAAGACTGTAGCTGCCCTACGCGACCTGCAGCTCAAATACGCAACCTTCGGCTATGGAGTTCCGATGGGCTACGGATTCGACGCCGACCAAAAGAACGCTAAGCAAAACATCCTGAACATTTCGCAAGGCGGACTAACCCTCGGACTCAAAGAATACTATCTCGACAACGACAAAGCAACTGTCGACATCCGCAACGCCTACAAGCAGTTCATCGTCGATATGTTCAAACTCTTCGGATTCAGCGAGGCCCAGGCTATACAGAAACGTAACGACATCATGCGCTTCGAAACAACTCTGGCCCTCATCTCCAAGAGTCGCACCGAACTGCGCGACGTTGAAGCCAACTACAATAAGATGACCCTGAAAGATTTTGAAGAGAAATATCCCAATATTCCATTGCAGAAAATGGCAAACGCCGAAGGAATCAAAACCGATTACATTCGTGAAATGGTTGTTGGTCAACCCACTTTCTTCGCCGGACTCGACAAACTCATCGCAACCGAAAGCGCCGACGAACTACGCGCCTGCATGCAATGGGATGCCATCATATCTTCGGCTAATCTGCTGAGCGATGAAGTACGTGCACGCTATTTCGACTTCTTCAGCAAAACAATGCGCGGAACCAAGGAAGATTATCCACGCTGGAAACGTGCCACACAGCAAACCGAAAGTCAGATGGGAGAGGCGCTCGGCCGAATCTACTGCGAACGCTATTTCCCCGCAACCAGCAAAAAACGTATGGAAGAACTCATCCACAACCTTCAAATCAGTCTGGCCGAACGCATCAAGGCACAGGATTGGATGAGCGATGCAACAAAGAAAGCCGCCCTCGACAAGCTCTCCACATTCTATGTTAAAGTGGGCTATCCAAACAAATGGAAAGATATGAGCCGCCTCACAATCGACCCCTCGAAGTCTTACTACGAGAACGTACAGAACTGCCGCAAGTTCTGGTCGGAAATGCAAATCAACGAACGCGCTGGTAAACCTGTCGACAAGGAAGAATGGTTTATGACACCCCAAACCGTCAACGCATACTATAATCCGACAACAAACGAAATATGCTTCCCAGCCGGTATCCTACAATATCCGTTCTTCGACCCCAAAGCCGACGACGCATTCAACTACGGAGCAATCGGAGTTGTCATAGGGCATGAAATGACTCATGGATTCGACGACCAAGGACGACACTACGATAAAGACGGAAACATGACCGACTGGTGGACTGCCGAAGATGGCAAAAACTTCGATGCACGCACCGGAAAATATGCCGACTTCTTCAACGCAATAAAAGTTCTGCCCGACCTCAATGCAAACGGAAAACTAACCCTAGGTGAAAATCTAGCCGACCATGGTGGCCTACAAGTGGCTTTCGTAGCTTTCGAAAACGCTACAAAAGGCAAGAAACAAAAGAACCTCATGGGTTTCACTCCCGAGCAACGTTTCTTCTTGGCCTATGCAGGCGTGTGGGCAGCCAACATCACCGAAGCCGAAATTCGCAACCGTACCAAGAGCGACCCTCACTCACTCGGTCGCTGGCGCGTGAACGGCGCTCTACCTCATATCGACATGTGGTATAAGGCTTTCAATGTTAAACCATCCGACAAGCTCTTCATACCCGAATCAGAACGCCTCCGCCTCTGGTAATATACTCGCCTAAGGCAGAGAAACACCCCATCATCTCCGGCGTTTACGCAATCACAACAAGCGTAAGCGCCGGATTTTTATTCCTAATCTGGCGACACACTTCATTACCTTTGTAGCATGAAAACAGCTATAATCGTTGCGATGGACAAGGAGTTCAAGCAACTCAAATCAATTCTCGATAACATAACAACCGAACAACGAGGAAAAAATGAATTCGTCATCGGTAATGCCGCAGGCAAAGAAGTAATTCTGACGAAATGCGGAATCGGAAAGGTTAACGCCGCTGTAGGAACCGTTGAATTGATAAACAATTTCCACCCTGACCTCATCATATCCAGCGGATGCGCCGGCGGAGCTGATAAGGAACTAGAGGTTATGGACGTAGCCGTGGCCTCGGAATGTGCATATCACGACGCATATTGCGGAAACGAAGTAAGCTTCGGACAAATTATCGGCATGCCTGCCCGATTCGAAGCGCCACGCGAACTGGTTGAAAAAGCACTCTCGTTAAATGAATTGGAATGGGAAGGAAAACTCCGGATTCGGAGCGGACTGACTGTGAGCGGAGAATGGTTCGTGGACAGTAGGGAGAAAATGAAATCCATCCTCGACCTATTCCCCGACGCCATGGCTGTTGACATGGAAAGCTGCGCCATAGCACAGGTGTGTCACATCTACGGCGTGAAATTCATTTCCTTCAGAGTGATAAGCGACGTACCACTGAACGACCACCAAGCCAGCCAATACTTCGATTTCTGGGAACGCATAGCCGACGGAAGTTTCGAGGTTACGAAACACTTCCTGAGAATAATTTAACATCAACGATAATGAAAAAAATTCCATCCTTCAACATCGACCACGAGCAATTGCTGCCGGGCATATACGTGAGTCGGAAAGACGATGTGGGAACCGAAACCGTGACCACTTTCGACATCAGAATGAAAGCACCCAATCGCGAGCCGGCACTACACATCGGTGCGCTGCACACCATCGAACATCTTGCGGCAACCTATCTGCGAAACGACAAAGAGTGGGCCGACCGAATTATCTATTGGGGCCCAATGGGATGCCTCACCGGAAACTATCTGATTGTACGAGGAAACCTGGAATCGAAAGATATCGTTGAACTGATGAAGCGCACATTTGAGTTCATAGCTTCATTCAACAGCGAGATTCCAGGGGCTGCTCCGCGCGACTGCGGTAACTATTTATTGCACGACCTGCCCATGGCTCGATGGGAGGCTCGCCGATTCCTCGACACAACGCTCAATCGCATAAAGGAGGAGAACCTCCGTTATCCGGGATGAGCCCCCCTCCTACCCTATCTTTGCAACCGTAGCTTTTCGCGCAGAAAGCCAATGGTGGTAAAAGGCATGTACAATGGGGTATCGAGGCTAATAAACGATGGATTAGGAATATAGATTAATCCTTTGAAAAATCCTCCTCGGCTCGTAGGGCCGGGGAGGATTTTTAATGTAATTCTTCAGCAGATGCTAACCTTCGACGACTTTCCCATCTTTCTTCTGCTTCGATACGCGGAAGAACTCAACGTTCTTCAGCCGGCGGAAATCGGCCGTGGGTGTGAAGAGAATCTGCGTTTTCGAGATGCACTCCGTAGGTTTGAAATCCTCTTCTCTCGCTACGGCTTTCGAGGTGAACGTGGGCCGGAACGTCCCGAGCGGACCGCCATCGACGATGTAGCCCTTCGAGCAATATTCGTTGAGCACCTTGCGGAACTTGTAGAACACGGCAGCCACGTCGGCATCGCCCACCGTACTGTCCTCGGCCATCCGCTCGCAGAGTTTGTCGAACGAAATGCGCTGTTTCTGGCAAACCGGGCTTGCTACGAACACTTCCTGCCCCTTTTTAGGGCCAACACTCAGTTTTCGTTTGTTCAATGAATAGTCCATAATACTAAAATTTAGATTGTTAAAAAAACACAGCGGCGACGTTATCTGCACACTTCACAGAACCTTTCGCCCGAGTGTCTGCCTCAAATATAACGAAAAGACGCTGTGCCTCCAAACGAGCCACACTACTTTTTTCGCCTCGGAATACTACTTTTATTCTTATCCGATATTAGCTTTCGCAGAAGACAATAGCACTTTTTGGGCAAAACGATGGCACTCTTCTGAGAAGACGATAGTACTTTCCGAGAAAACGATAGTACTCTTTCGAGGAGACGATAGTACTCTTCTGGAAAAACGATAGTACCTTTTGAGCAAAACGATAGTACTTTTTGGGTAAAACGATAGTACTTTTTGGGTAAAACGATAGTACCTTTTTCAGACCTCAATACGACTCTTTCGTGACACGCTGTGTATCAGATGATTATCCGATATGTTTTCTCTCCATTTTACCAAGCCTTGATGGGTACGGTTTTCTATGAAATGACTGGAAACAAGTAGGGTTGACAGTTTTTCTTGTGATAAATGAACAGAGCGATTAATCTTATACTCGCCGGCCTGTTGACTTTGAGCGCAGTAACATTCGCAGCTTGCGATGAAGGATAGTATTCTTGTTCATTTCTTTATACGATTGAAGCCATACCAAAGCTCTCTAGGAGCTCTGATATGGCTTCTGATATATCTTACGATAATAAATACAGGAGATGCCGACTACTTCAGCACACCAAGTTGCTTACCGACTTTTACAAATGCTGCGATACACTTGTCGAGCTGTTCACGATTATGGCCTGCCGACAGCTGAACGCGGATGCGGGCCTGGTCTTTCGGAACCACCGGATAGTAGAATCCGGTTACGTAGATGCCTTCTTCGAGCATTTTCGACGCGTACACTTGCGATAGTTTGGCATCGTAGAGCATCACGGCGCAGATTGCACTTTGCGTTGGTTTGATGTCGAAGCCGGCTGCCATCATTTTGTCACGGAAGTAGTTCACATTTTCAACTAAGCGGTCGTGAATCTCATTGCTTTCCTTGAGCATCTTGAAAACCTCCAAGCTGGCTCCGATAATGCATGGAGCAAGAGAGTTGGAAAATAAATAGGGGCGACTGCGTTGACGAAGAAGGTCGATGATTTCTTTTCGTCCGGTGGTAAATCCACCCAATGCTCCGCCGAAAGCCTTTCCGAGTGTTCCGGTGTAGATATCCACCCGTCCGTAAGTTTTGCATAGTTCGCTCACTCCGTGACCGGTTTCGCCAACAACTCCTGCCGAGTGCGATTCATCTACCATAACGAGAGCATCATATTTTTCGGCTAGGTCGCAAATCTTATCTATTGGAGCTACATTACCATCCATCGAAAATACTCCGTCGGTAACGATTATGCGGAAACGTTGCGCCTGAGCTTCCTGGAGGCATTTCTCGAGTTCGGCCATGTCTGCATTTGCATAGCGATAACGCTTGGCTTTGCAAAGGCGCACACCGTCAATGATTGAAGCATGGTTTAGCGAGTCGGAGATGATTGCATCCTGGTCGGTGAACAGCGGTTCAAACACTCCACCATTAGCATCGAAACAAGCTGCATAGAGAATCGTATCTTCGGTTTTGAAATATTCCGAAATAGCCTGCTCAAGCTCTTTGTGAGCATCTTGAGTGCCGCAGATAAACCTAACCGACGACATTCCGAAGCCACGTTTGTCCATCATTTTCTTGGCTCCTTCGATGAGTCGAGGATGGTTCGATAACCCCAGATAATTATTAGCGCAGAAATTGAGCACTTCCTTGCCTTTAACCAAAATGGAAGCTTGTTGCGGACTTTCAATCAGACGTTCTTCCTTATAAAGACCTGCTTCTTTAATCTCTGCAAGAGTATTGCTGAGATGTTCTTTCATTTTTCCGTACATAACATTAGATTTTTTAATTTTCGGAGGCAAAGTAACTCAATAATTCCGAGAACAAAGTTGGGCGCTAAAGTTTTTTTATGATGCGTTTATGCTTTTGCACAATTTTAATACTTTAATTTCAGACGTTCGGTTTAAAAGCTCTTATTTTGCATTCCGTAAATAAAACACAACAAATAATAATATGAAAAATATCTTAGTGATTGGTTCTACAGGTCAGATTGGCTCGGAACTTACCAGAGAATTAAGAAAACGTTATGGGAACGAAAATGTCGTTGCTGGCTATATCAAAGGAGCTGAACCGACTGGAGAATTAAAAGAAAACGGCCCATCAGCCGAGTGCGACGTCACTAATCCGGAAATGATTTCCAACGTCGTAAAGAAACATAACATCGACACAATCTACAATCTAGCCGCATTACTTTCTGTTGTTGCCGAAGCCAAACCACGATTGGCATGGAAAATCGGAATAGACGGACTTTGGAACATCTTGGAAATTGCACGCGAAAATAAATGCGCCGTGTTCACCCCGAGTTCAATCGGATCGTTCGGCCCCAACACACCTCATTTGCAAACTCCACAGGATACCGTTCAACGTCCCGGCACGATTTATGGAGTTTCAAAAGTAACAACCGAGTTGCTGAGCGACTACTATCAGAAAAAATATGGTGTCGACACACGCTCGGTACGCTTCCCGGGCATTATCTCATACGTAACACCTCCCGGAGGCGGCACAACTGATTATGCAGTCGACATATATTATTCGGCCGTCAAAGGCGAACAATTCGTTTGCCCTATTCAGAAAGGCACAATGATGGACATGATGTATATGCCCGATGCCCTGAATGCAGCTATCCAATTAATGGAAGCCGACGCCTCAAAACTCATCCACCACAACGGATTCAATATCGCTTCGATGAGCTTCGACCCGGAAGAAATCTATAATGAGATAAAGAAAAGTAAACCGGACTTCAAAATGGTATATGATGTAGACCCATTGAAACAAAGCATAGCCGAAAGCTGGCCCGACAGTATGGACGACTCTTGCGCACGTGCCGAATGGGGATGGAAGCCGCAGTTCGACCTACAATCGATGACAATCGATATGCTCAAACATCTAAGCGAAAAACTCTTGAAATAATTTTTCTTGCGATATACTATTAAGATTAAAGCGCAGGTCTGCAATGAGCAGTACCTGCGCCTTTCGTTATATATAGAGTGGTATTATTATTCTCGGATTTCAAGTCTAACTACATTCTCGACGTGAGGTGTATGAGGGAACATATCGACGGGTTGCACAGCGGTTACTTTATAGTACCTATCTAACAAGGCAAGGTCTCGAGCTTGAGTAGCCGGGTTACAACTCACATAGACAATGCGGGCAGGGCGAGCTTTGATGATAGTATTTATAACATCAGGGTGCATACCAGCTCGTGGCGGGTCGGTTATTATTACATCAGGTCTTCCATGCTCGCTGATGAACTCCGGAATTAGGATATTTTTCATATCGCCTGCGAAGAATAGGGTGTTTTCGATATTGTTTATCTGAGAATTTATACGGGCGTCGTGGATTGCTTCGGGCACATATTCGATTCCGATTACTTGTCGGGCTTGTCGAGCTACGAAGTTGGCAATAGTTCCTGTTCCGGTGTAGAGGTCGTAGACAAGTTCATCACCTGTGAGCTGTGCGAATTGTCGGGCCACGGAATATAGTCGATATGCCTGCTCAGTGTTGGTCTGATAGAAGCTTTTGGGCCCCACCTTGAATTTGAGATTATCCATGAGTTCGAAGATGTGGTCATTGCCTTTGAACAGTTGAACAGAAAGGTCGCTGAAAGTATCGTTAGCCTTTTGATTATCCACGTAAAGCAGGGATGTTATCTGGGGAAACTTCTGTGCGATATGATCCATGAGACGGCATGCTGTGTCACGGTCGTCAGGATGTTGGAAGTGAAATTGTATGAGAAGCATCCACTCACCCGTATTCGAATTACGGAGCATTATGTTGCGCAAGAGTCCTTCGTGTAGTCGCTGATCGTAGAGGCTAATTTCGTTTTGAAGGGCATAGTCTCTGATTTCATTTCGGATAAGATTGTTAAGATTATCCATGAGATGGCATCGCTCGATAGGATATATCTTATCGAATGCCCCGGTTATATGGAAACCTATAGCAGGTTGGTTTAGTCCAGCATCAACAGGTAACGAGGCTAGTTCTTCCTTGGTATACCATCGTTTGTTGGCACATCCGAATTCGAGTTTATTCCTATAATGTTCCGTTTGTTCGGAGGGCAATATGGGTTGAATTTCGGATAATTCAATCTTACCTATTCTCGTCAACTGGTCAATCACCTGCTGTTGTTTAGCCTTGAGCTGTTCATTGTAGGGAAGATTTTGCCATTTGCATCCACCACATATTCCAAAGTGCTTGCATTTGGGCTCGACCCGCATAGGACTGTAGGTTTTAAATCTCACCGCGGTTGCCTCGCAATGGTTTCGGCGTTTTTTCGTGATTTGCAGGTCAACAATATCACCTGGAACGACGAATGGCACGAATATCACCATATCGTCCACGTGTGCCAGGGCTTTACCCTCGGCTGCCACAGCTTCGATTTCTATGTTTTCGAGTAGAGGCAAGGCTTTTCTTTTTCTGGACATATTCTTGTTCGTGTTTATGAGATGGGCAAAGGTAGCTATTTTAAGATGAGCTCTATTGTGGCACATAGTGTCTGTAGTCCCATATACTGACAGTTTGATAGCTCACATGCCGGCATTAAAGCTCTAGACTAGAAAAATAGTGGCAAAATGATGTTTGATGTGCCCGTATCTTACTATATTTGCACGGCTGACTATTAAGCCAACGAAATAAATATCTAAACAATAAAAATACAGAACGAGACATGACAACAGACAAAAAATTTCGTGTGGAGAGCGACCTGTTAGGCGAACTCCAAGTGCCTCAAGAGGCGTATTACGGCGTGCAAACACAACGTGCCATCAACAACTATCACATCTCGCGTAAAAAGATGCGCGACTATCCCGACTACGTTATCGCCATTGCCTATGTGAAGCTCGCTGCTATTGAAGCTAACCATGAGCTTGGGCAAATCAACGATGAGATTTCGGCCGCAGTTGCTCAAGCCTGTCGCGAAATAATCGACGGTAAATTCCACGAAGATTTCCCCACAGACATGGTGCAGGGTGGAGCCGGAACATCTGTGAACATGAATGCAAACGAGGTGATTGCTAACCGCGCACTCGAAATCATGGGGCATCAGAAAGGCGAATATCAATATTGCTCACCCAACGACCACGTGAACTGCGCACAGTCGACCAATGACGCTTACCCTTCGACGATTCGCCTTACGTTCATTCGCATGAACAAGAATCTCGTGGCCAGTCTGCAAAAACTCATCGCAGCCTTCCGCGCCAAGGGCGATGAGTTCAAAGACGTTATCAAGATGGGCCGTACCCAGTTGCAAGACGCTGTGCCAATGACCAGCGGACAGGAATTCCACGCCTATGCAAATAATCTCGAAGAAGAGGTTGCCAACCTGGAGCGCAACGTAAGGTTGCTCCACGAAATCAACATGGGCGGTACAGCCATCGGAACCGGCTTGAACGCTGCGCCAGGTTTTGCCGAACTCTGCACCAAGAAACTGGCCGAACTAACCGGCGAACCATTCGAACTGGCTACCGACTTGGTTGAAGCCACGCCCGACACGGGAGCTTACGTAAGCTACTCCTCGGCCTTGAAACGTCTCGCCGTTAAACTGTCCAAGATTTGCAACGACCTTCGTCTCATGGCCTCCGGTCCGCGTTGCGGCTTGAACGAAATCAACCTTCCGCCCATGGCTCCCGGTTCAAGCATCATGCCCGGGAAGGTTAATCCGGTTATCCCCGAAGTAACAAACCAAACCTGCTTCAAGGTAATCGGCAACGACACAACCATCATGATTGCCGCCGAAGCCGGCCAGCTCCAACTCAACGTTATGGAGCCAATCATCACCGAATGTTTGATTGAAAATCTAACCTGGCTGCCGAACGTTATGGATACCTTGCGCGAGAAATGTATCGACGGTATAACCGTGAACAAAGAGCGCTGTCTAAATATGGTTAGAAATTCCATCGGAATAGTTACGGCTCTGAATCCCTACATCGGCTATAAAAATAGCACCAAGATTGCCAAAGAAGCCCTTGCAACTGGCGGTTCGGTATACGACCTCGTGCTCGAAAAGAAACTCCTCACCAAGGAAAAACTCGACGCTATCCTGGATCCATCACACATGCTCGACCCGGAAGAAATGGTGAAATAATTTATATTGATTATCTAATGGTTGTTTAACCCAACCGTTCAATCAAACGGACTCGCATCCACAAAGGTTGCGAGCCCGTTTTCTATTATCGCATATTATACGTGAATTAGTAGACTTAAGTAGATTCTTAAAACTAACCCACGTATTCTTGTTTTACATCTCCGGAGAATCCCGAACCATATTTACACTATTATTATACAAGTTCAGAAGACTCCGAATATTATTTTCACTACTATTACACTCATTCGGGAAAGTCCGAATACTATTTACATTACTATTATACATCTCAGGAATGTTCCGAACTATATTTACACTATTATTTTATAATTTCGGGGAATTCCGAATACTATTTACACTACTATTATATATCTCCGGAAAAGTCCAAAGGTTATTTAAACAGTCTTTTATACATTCGGGAAGCTCCGAACTTAATTTAAACTATTATTACATATCTCCGGAAAGTTCCGAACTACATCTATACTATTATTTTATAACTTCGGGACTTTCCGGAATCAATAACCAGAATCGTATAGAGAGATTTTGAATATTTTAGGCTCACGATAAAACCTAAACCTCTTCAAAACCTCTCTCCACGCTACTCACATTTCCAAAATGTTTTTAGAATCTTTATGGAAAGAAACAGCAACCATTCTCTCCCAACTTTGCCGGATATATCTCTTCACCGACCGCAAGGTTAAGCATGAGTTATTTTCTCAAATAGACAACATAAAATAAAAATCTTAGTATAAACAACTACTTAGCCTTTCTCATCTTACTAAGCCTATTTACGATTAGGCTCTATAATGTTCAACTTCTTACTTCCATAAACTATTGCGGTGTCATATCCACCTTGGAAAAGATTATCACCGTATTTGTAGATTGGTTATTCCATCTCAAAATAGGCATTGGAATGAAAACGTTTAGCACTTGTGTGTCTTGTAGTCGCCCCCCATCATTAATTTCTTGATAACCTTTTTCTATTCTCCATATAGTCGTCTAATTTATACTCCTGCATTTGAATAATTCTGTAGATATATATGTCATTGCCGATTACATATAAAATAGAGTTCATGCATTCCACCAGGTCTGTACAAAACAATAGGTACTTAGGATGTTTACGCATTATTTTCCGAAAAACTTTTGGAGCGTTCTTTCCAAGCTTTCGAGAAAAAGTTCTGTAATAAGAATCCTGCCCACTATACTCTCCTTCATCACAATGTATGTATAAACGTCCTTTATATCTTTTGCCAAAATAATAAAGATTAAAAGCTAGTTTGCTTGTATCTACCTGCAATGTCTGCCCATCTTTCAGTCTTAAATTCAAAACGTAGAGCGGTGTTCCTGATTTCACACTATTCTCAAATTCTTTAAGATATCGTGCATTCGTAATTTTACAACTTTGGAAAAAGTTTGGTGGATACATGCTATCAACTCTGTTTTTCGCCCGAATGACGCTTATACTATCACTACCGGAACACGCCAACTCTACAAGTAAGTCGTATGTCTCTTTATCCGCATTGTCCAACCATTTTGCATAAGACTGTATGATATTGTCAATGTAAGAAGCAGAGTCAAGCCTGTTATAAGCCTGTTCTATCTGTTCAGTTAAACTCTGAGCATTTGAAATGTTCAAAAATAGACACCCCATAATGAAAATTAAACTTATCCTTTTCATATTTACTTTAATCCATTTATATTTATATATATAACCACAATTTGTTATTAACAGAAGATAATTTAAAGCCATGCAGTTTTGTATTGCATTTACGCTAACAGCGCAAGACCAAACTCCTCCAAGTTGACTAAAAAGTTATCTGAGATATTTTTCGCCAAACTCTTTCAACGTCCATCGCCTCAATGCTGTGGAGTCGTTGTAAGAAAACACTTTTACTCCGCCATCGCGAGTTGTGGCAAAAATAACTTTGCCTATATCTCTATGATATTCCATATTGAATAACGAAAAGAAGCCCGTCAGACTGTCGTTCTCAAATTCCTTTATCAGTTCGGCAGGCGGGAATGTTACTTTCACACCCGAATATCGTCCGGTAAACCATCCCATCCAGGCCCATCCGCCATACGTTTTGTCTTTACTGAACACAAAAGAGTCTGTGTGAGGATATTTTTTCTTTCTACTACCTAAGGCTAAGCTATAAATAGATTCAGCGCACACTTTCTTGAGGAATCCCGGGCCACAGAAGTCTTCATCTACAAAAGGAGAATTCCTCACGTCGGGGTCGATTATATTCACTTTGAAGGGTATGTTGAAGGCTCTTACATGATAAACATATATACTGTCTAAAAACTTCCCTTCACGACTGTGTTTTATCAAATAGCGTGTCAGGTTATTGAGTTCATTCACCTGTTCTGGCGAGTAGAACATCGACTGTTGTTTGTTTAGCACCACATATCGCGGAGTTGTGGTGCAGCCCACCAATAAGGCGGAGAGAATTAAAAAGATTGATTTACTCATTTCTTCATTATGTATTTCTCACCAAACTCTTTTAATGTTAATTTCTCCAGGGTTATGGAGTCGTTGTATGAAAACACCTTTATATCACCATTGCGAGTTGTGGCAAAAATGGTATTACGGTTTCCGTTTGAAATTCCATATATGCCTAAGGCAAATAACCCCGTCAAACTATCGTTCTCCAATTCTTTTATCAGAGCTGCCGGTGGAACAATCTGCTTAGCCCAACTACGCCCTTTAAACCATTGTGCAGAAACAAAACCGGCATACCTCTTATTTTTATCGAACACGAAAGTGTGTGTATAGGGATATCTTTTTTCCTTTCCCAAACCCCAAAATCCGTTATAGACCCAAGAGCTTGGCGATAAATACTTAAAGAAGACAGCCTTGTCGAAATCTTCATCTACAAACTTATAATGAGATATTATAGAATCGTCGGTCCACGAAAGTGGTGTGGTACATATTCTTACGTGATAGATGTATATACTGTCGAGTTCTTTTCGCTCTGTGCCTCTTCCTATTGCAAGACATGCTAAATAGTTGAGTTCTTTTATCTCTTCCGAATTACAGAACGTTGACTGTTGTTTATTTAGCACCACATATCGCGGAGTTGTTGCGCATCCCACCAATAAAGTGGAGAGAATTAAAAAGATTGATTTACCCATTTCGATTATTTGTTCTATGATGAAAAACGGCATTGATTATTCGTGCTCGGCAGTATTCGGGCATCTTATATTTCTATCAAGCGAACGTGTAGTCGCCCCATCATGATTTCTTGATAACCTTTTTCTATTCTCCATATAGTCGTCTAATTTATATTCCTGCATTTGAGAAATTCTGTAGATATATATGTCATTGCCGATTACATATAAAATAGTGTTCATGCGTTCCAAGTCTGTGCAATACAATAGGTACTTAGGATGTTTACGCATTATTTTCCGAAAAACTTTTGGAGCGTTCTTTCCAAGCTTTCGAGAAAAAGTTCTGTAATAAGAATCCTGCCCACTATACTCTCCTTCATCACAATGTATGTATAAACGTCCTTTATATCTTTTGCCAAAATAATAAAGATTAAAAGCTAGTTTGCTTGTATCTACCTGCAATGTCTGCCCATCTTTCAGTCTTAAATTCAAAACGTAGAGCGGTGTTCCTGATTTTACACGATTCTCAAATTTTTTAAGATATCGTGCATTCGTAATTTTACAACTTTGGAAATAGTTTGGTGGATACATGCCATCAACTCTGTTTTTCGCCCGAATGACGCTTATACTATCACTACCGGAACACGCCAACTCTACAAGTAAGTCGTATGTCTCTTTATCCGCATTGTCCAACCATTTTGCATAAGACTGTATGATATTGTCAATGTAAGAAGCAGAGTCAAGCCTGTTATAAGCCTGTTCTATCTGTTCAGTTAAACTCTGAGCATTTGAAATGTTCAAAAATAGACACCCCATAATGAAAATTAAACTTATCCTTTTCATATTTACTTCAATCCTCTTAAAAAATCACGCTATCAATATTATCAGAATGAGACGCACCGATAAAGAGCGTATCATTCGTGCAGTTCTTGAATCTTGATATAACATTTGAGCATATCGGCGGTATGCAAGACGATAGCACAAAAAGAACGACTAAGGACACCGTTAATAAATTTCTCATCTTCATAATAATCAAAGGATAAAGAGTTATTTCGCTTTCTGCCATGTTAGTATTATAATTGATGAGCAATTAAATATCCCTTGCCCCGAAAGCTACTCCCTTAATTTGAGGCATTTCTCTCCGAACTCTTTCAATGTCCATCGTTTTAAGGTTGTGGAATCGTTGTAAGAAAACACTTTTATCCTTTTATCACGCGTGATGGCAAAAAGTATATTTTGTTCTCCTTCCCACTCCTCCATATTACATAAGGAAAGTATTCCAAATACACTGTCGTTCTCCAACTCGTTTATGAAATCTGCCGGAGGAATGCGCACTTTCATTGCGAAACGCCGCTCGGTAAACCATCTCATCCAGGCAAATCCTCCGTAGGTTTTGTCTTTTCTGAACACAAGAGAGAATGTATAAGGAAATTCTTTCTTGCCATGCCCTAAGGCACGCCTATAAGGAAAGTGCCCTGTCATAAGTTTCTTCAAGAAAACGGAATCGACCAAATCTTCTTTAGCAAATGGATGAAGCAACTGCCTGCTGCTGTAATCATAAACAAATGGTAGAAAACACTGTCTGACATGATATACGTATATGCTGTCGAACTCTCTCTTCTCCTGACAGTGCCCTATTAAATAACACGTTAAGTCATTGAGTTCATTTATCTGCTCCGGAGTGTAGAATATCGACTGTTGTTTGTTTAGCACCACATATCGCGGAGTTGTGGCGCAGCCCACCAATAAGGTGGAGAGTATTAAAAAGATAGTTTTACTCATTTCGATTATTTGTTCTATGGTGAAAAACGGCATTGATTATTCGTACTCGGCAGAGTTTGGGTATCTTATATTTCCATCATATCCACCATTCGCATTCTTTGTAACTACCCATCTATGGAATAATTTCTTGGTGCGGATTTCGTCCCATGAGCACCTCCTCTTACAGCTCAAATGAGAAGCGAGTATATAGTCGAACCCCATTATGATTTCTTGATAACCTTTCTATTCTCCATATAGTCGTCTAATTTATATTCTTGCATTTGAGAAATTCTGTAGATATATATGTCATTGCCGATTACATATAAAATAGTGTTCATGCGTTCCAAGTCTGTGCAATACAATAGGTACTTAGGATGTTTACGCATTATTTTCCGAAAAACTTTTGGAGCGTTCTTTCCAAGCTTTCGAGAAAAAGTTCTGTAATAAGAATCCTGCCCACTATACTCTCCTTCATTACAATATACATATAAACGTCCTTTATATTTTTTGCCAAAATAATACAGATTAAAAGCTAATCTGCTTGTATCTGCCTGCAATGTCTGACCATCTTTCAGTCTTAAATTCAAAACATAGAGAGGTATTCCTGATTTTACACGATTCTCAAATTTTTTAAGATATCGTGCATTCTTAATTTTACAACTTTGGAAAAAGTTTGGTGGATACATGCTATCAACTCTGTTTTTCGCCCGAATGACGCTTATACTATCACTACCGGAACACGCCAACTCTACAAGTAAGTCGTATGTCTCTTTATCCGCATTGTCCAACCATTTTGCATAAGACTGTATGATATTGTCAATGTAAGAAGCAGAGTCAAGCCTGTTATAAGCCTGTTCTATCTGTTCAGTTAAACTCTGAGCATTTGAAATGTTCAGAAACAGACACCCCATAATGAAAATTAAACTTATCCTTTTCATATTTATTTCAATCCATTTATATATAACCACAATTCGTTATTCTATATTGTTTGCTGGCGGCCTGCAAGGTTGAGGCAAAAGTGTTTTACACTTGCAGGAGTTCTGAAAAGCTCATGCAGAATCGTTTTGCGTTTGCAGGCAGACTGCAAGGTATATACAAAAAATACGGAACAAAAAATCAGCTCGTCAATGAGTGACCTGCCACCATTGGGTACGGGTTTTGTTTAGAAAGGCCGATTCGTAACTAGAGACGGTGGGATCACTTATGGTTATACCGCTGAAACGTGTCACAGAAATGTATCGACTGGGTGTTTCGCCCAAGTTAGTATAGATACTTGGAGTGGTCGATTTATAGGGTACAAGTCGACTCAGCGTAGATTTGAAGGCGGTATAGAGAGCCGTGCCACCGCAGAGTTTGTCGACATAATCGCCCATATCATAAAAAATGGTATTGCGATATCCATCGAGCTTCTGAACTTGCAGAGTGTCGGCAAGGTTGAAAGTGTATGCGGCGTTGATTTGTTTCATCACTCCGGCCATCTCGTCGGCCACAGCGCAATCAGTTATACCGATGTTGCCACAGGGGGTGCTGTAGGTTGAGTAGAAGTTGTGAAATTCGTTGACGATACGTTGATAATCGGGCGACAACTGGGCCAAATAGCGCCACATTTTATGGTATGGCATTCCGTAGGCCATCACTTCACTTGCACATCCGATGAGGTGTGATGTGACGTTGCGGAGTTCATAGGCCACTTCGATGTTCGACATGTAGCAGTCGTCGAACATAATGAACTGCATATGCATTCCGGTCCTACTAATAGCTTCGGCGAGAGTTGGAATGTTTGTTTGGGTATAAGGTTCCGAGCCGCCAAAATAGCGTGTGGATACTCGTCTGCCACCGTTTGAAAAGAGCCATCCGGTGCCGTGGCATCCTATTATCATTGCGTATTGATTGGCAGGCGCTTTTGATTTCATCGTGCCGAGAACATTGGCTATACCTACGGTGGTGGTGAGTTCCGGGAGGTTTGCAGCGGCATATCGCTCTAGGGTGTCTTCGTGGCATACGCCGTTTTTATAAGTTATCTCCATCATCACGGCGGAAGACGATGACGTGGAGATGAAGATGATAAGACGGTTACGATGTAATCCGCCATCTGCTTCGATAGCAGTTTTCATGTCGCTGATGTTGCGTTGGAAAGCCTGATATAGACTCCCGAAGTTACTATTCCGGGCAGCGCTCCAGGGCATGTAAACAAACAGGGTTTTGTCGGCATGTGCTTGCGGGAGCGGATAAGGTGCCGGCACGTCGGTTTTGCACGAAGCGATTACGAAAAGCAATGTTCCGAAGAGGAGCTGTAGGAGTTTTTTCATTTCTTTTTAAGTTCTGAGAGTGATTGTTTCAAGGCAGTTATCTTCTCCTCGGAGTCGCTTTGTTTTTTGCGTTCGAGGGCTACGACAGCCTCGGGAGCATTGGCTACGAAACGTTCGTTGGCGAGTTTCTTTTTGATGCCCGCGAGGAATCCCTCGAGATGGGCCAACTGGACTTCCTGCTTTTTGATTTCGGCCTCAATGTCTATGAGGCTGCCAACGGGTACGGCATATTCGTCGGTTCCGACCATGAATTGCGTAGTATCGGCAGCCTTTTCACTCACGGTTTCTATGCTGGCGAGGTTAGCCATCTTTATAACGATGCCGTCGTAAGCTGCAAATCGGTTCTGTCCGATAGCGTGGAGAACGAGTTGCTCTTTGGGGGCGATAATCTTTTGATTGCGAACGGTGCGAACGCCGCTAACAATCTGCTTCACGAGTTCAATATCGGAGCTTAGCCGCTTGTCATCCTCCGTAGGAACAGCGATCTGCAATCTTTCGCACATGATGGATTCGCCAGCCTTACGATCGAAAAGATGTTGCCACAATTCTTCGGTGATAAAAGGCATGAATGGGTGAAGCATGTTGAGCAAGGTCTCGAAGAATCGAATCGTAATGTTGTAAGTTACGCGGTCGATAGCCGTACCGTAAGCAGGCTTAATCATTTCGAGATACCAGCTGGAGAACTCGTCCCAAAAGAGACGATAGACAACCATCAAGGCCTCTGAGATGCGATACTTCGAGAATAGATCGTTCAACTCCTCGTTGGTTTCGCGAAGTTTGGCTTCGAACCATCGGGTAGCGATTCGGCTGGCTTCGGGCTGTTCGGTATCGGCCACTTCCCACCCCTTCACGAGTCGGAATGCATTCCAAATCTTGTTGTTGAAATTGCGTCCTTGTTCGCACAACCTTTCATCGAAGAGAATATCGTTGCCGGCCGGTGCGGAGAGCATCATTCCCATGCGTACACCGTCGGCACCATATTTATCAATCAATTCTATTGGATCAGGAGAATTACCAAGCGATTTCGACATCTTGCGGCCGAGCTTGTCGCGCACAATACCCGTGAAATACACTTTCTTGAAAGGCATCTTACCCTTGTATTCGTAGCCTGCCATAATCATTCGTGCCACCCAGAAGAAAATAATGTCGGGGCCGGTTACGAGGTCGCTCGTGGGATAATAATATTTTATGTCCTCGTTGTCCGGATGGTTGATTCCGTCAAAGATGGAAATAGGCCAGAGCCATGACGAAAACCACGTGTCAAGACAATCTTCATCCTGCTGAAGGTCGGCAGCAGTCAATGCATTGCATTTCTGTTTTGCCTTTGTCAAAGCCTCTTCGGCAGAAGGTGCAACCACATATTCGCGCTTGCCATCGACAGTGAAATAATAAGCCGGAATGCAATGTCCCCACCATAGTTGTCGTGAGATACACCAGTCTTTGATATTTTCGAGCCAATGGTGATAGGTATTCTTGTATTTCTGCGGATAGAAACGAATGTCATCGTCCATCACCGGCTGCAGTGCAAGGTCGGCAAAGTGCTGCATTCTAAGGAACCATTGTGTAGACAGTTTCGGCTCAATGGGCACGTGCGTACGCTCGGAATATCCAACCTTATTATCGTAATCTTCCACCTTTTCCATTAATCCCGCGTCGTCGAGTTCTATGGCTATCTGCTTGCGCACGTCCATACGATCCATGCCCACGTAAAGACCGGCAGCTTCGGAGAGTGTTCCGTTGTCGTTGAAAATGTCGATGATTGCAAGACCGTGCTTCAATCCGAGATGATGGTCGTTGATATCGTGCGCGGGTGTCACCTTCAGACATCCGGTACCGAACTCTACATCCACATACTCATCTTCGATGACAGGAATCTCTCTGCCCACCAACGGAACGACAACGTGCTTGCCTTTGAGCCACGTGTTCTTCAGATCGTTAGGGTTGATACACATGGCCGTGTCGCCCATAATCGTCTCCGGACGCGTGGTAGCCACGATAGCATATCGACCGGGCTCCTCAACCACCATATATTTGAGATAATAAAGCTTTGAATGTTCCTCCTTATATATCACCTCTTCATCGCTCAATGCTGTTTGTGCCTGCGGGTCCCAATTCACCATACGCACACCACGATAGATGAAACCTTTATCGTATAAATCGCAGAACACCTTGATGACACTATTCGACCGTTCCTCATCCATTGTGAACGCTGTACGATTCCAGTCGCACGAAGCTCCTAACCGGCGTAATTGCTTCAAGATGATACCACCATGCTCATTCGTCCAATTCCACGCATGTTTCAGGAACTCGTCACGAGTCATATCAGTTTTCTTTATTCCCTGCTCGGCCAGTTTAGCTACGACCTTGGCCTCCGTAGCAATCGAGGCATGGTCGGTTCCCGGAACCCAACATGCATTTTTGCCCTCCATACGAGCGCGACGCACCAGAATGTCCTGTATAGTATTGTTCAACATGTGCCCCATGTGCAACACACCGGTTACGTTGGGTGGCGGCATCACAATCGTATATGGTTCCCGTCCGTCGGGCCTCGAACTGAACAATTTGTTTTCCTCCCAATATTTATACCATTTCGACTCCACATTCTGCGAATCGTACTTACTTGCAAGCTCCATTCTGTGTGTATTATTAATTCTTTATTAACATTAAAAACGAATGCAAAAATACAAAAGCCATGCTAAATAATCTACCTTTGTACCGGTAATATAGTGGTAATGAGAGCTTCTCTACACTTTTAGAAATCAATCATCTTGCACACAAAAGAAGAAAAATTAAAGGCCTTTTCCAGATTGTTAGACATTCAGGAACGACTACGAAAGGAATGCCCTTGGGATAGAAAACAAACCTATGAAAGTTTGCGACCTCACACTGTAGAAGAAGTCTTCGAATTAACCGATGCACTCATCAAAAACGATTCCAAAAATATCTGCAAAGAACTTGGTGATGTGATGGAACACATCGTGCTCTACTCCCTGATCGGAAGCGAAACGGGCGACTTTGACATTGCAGATGTTTGCAATATGCAGTCAGATAAACTCATGTTTCGCCACGACTTTATAGACTGGCAAGGATGGGAACTCTCCAACCATGAGATGAGAATAAACTCCGCTGGACAAGTGGTTTATAAAGATGAATCTGCAACATCTATCCAATATTCACAAGCCCCAGAGACATCGGCCCAAGTAGAATCGACTTGGGAACAACAGAAACAAAAGGAACGCGATGGAAACAAAACCGTTCTTTCCGGAGTTCCCTTATCCCTACCATCGCTCATAAAAGCATTTCGTATCCAAGAAAAAGCCCGCAACGTAGGCTTCGATTGGGAAAATCGAGATGACGTTTGGAACAAAGTGCGCGAAGAACTCAGTGAACTGGAAACGGAACTAAAAAAAGGAGATAAAGAAACCTCCACGCGGGAACTGGGCGACTTCATCTTCTCCATTATCAATGCTGCCCGACTCTACGATCTCAACCCTGACAATGCTCTCGAATTTACCAATCAAAAGTTCATCCAACGATTCAACTATATTGAGAAGAAAGCCCACGAAAGTGGGTGTGAACTCAAATCGCTCACACTCGAAGAGATGGACAAACTGTGGAACGAAGCAAAGAAAATTAATAACGAAAACTAATCAAATGAATATGAAACAACTTTCAACAATAGCAATCCTAGCCATGACATTCCTCATTGCCGCAGGATGCAAAGGCGATAAAGCTAAACCCATGCTCGAAAAGAACACGGAGAACCTAGACTCCATTAACACAGCTGACAGTACCATCTACGGCACAATGGCTGACGGCGGAATGAACTCGCTCATCCTCGTAACCGATAACGGCGATACGCTCGAATTCCTCGAAAACCCTGACGATACAGCCGAAGTCGTTAAAGGCGGGAAACTCGTAGGCGACAGATTCGCTACCATAGGCTACAAACAGTATGGCGACCTCTTCATCAGAAAAGCCATTAATCTAACATCGCTCATGGGAACATGGACAAGCCTCGACCGGAACTTCGAAATTAAAGACGGTGGAGTAATAATCTCAAACCTCGACAGCGAAAAGAATCCATGGACATCATGGAAAATCTACAATGGGCAACTCATTCTCTCAAAAGATACCTTCGACGTTTACGAACTCGACGCCGAAACATTGAGCTTAGAGAACAAAGAAGGAATCTTCAACTTTACACGGAAAAGAAAATAACCTCCACTCCTTGGAACCATTCAAAGTCCACATCATCGGCTGCGGGAGTGCCTTGCCCACACTCCACCACTCGGCTTCTAGCCAAGTAGTTGAAATCAGGGGCAAGATGTTCATGGTCGACTGTGGCGAAGGAACTCAAATACAACTACGGCGTAGCCGAATACACTTCCATAAAATCATTGCCGTCTTTATTTCTCACCTCCACGGCGACCACTGTTTCGGTCTTCCCGGAATGATTTCAACATTTGGAATGACTGGCCGAACAGCTCCCCTACACATCTACGCCCCCTCCGAACTCGGTCCGATGCTCAAAAGCGGAATCGACTTCTTCTGCAAAGGACTCGAGTTCGAGGTAATATTCCACCCCATTGACACCACCCAAAGCCTAACCATATATGAAGACCGAAGTCTAACCATCAGAACCATCCCCCTTGACCACCGCATTCCATGTACCGGATTTCTATTCCGCGAGAAACCTGGGCTACCACACATACGTCGCGAAATGATTGACTTCTACAACATTCCTCTAAGCCAAATAAACAATATCAAAAATGGAATGGATTGGCATACACCAACAGGCGAGACAATTCCATACACTAAACTAACCACCTCGCCCGATCATGTTCGCAGCTACGCTTACTGCTCCGATACCCGTTACATGCCCCAACTTCACGAACTCATCAAAGGCGTTAATACCCTATATCACGAAAGCACCTATGCCAGCGACTACGTTGCCCGTGCCGCCCAATATTTTCACAGCACTGCTTCCCAAGCTGCCACCGTAGCCCGTGACGCCCAAGTAGGTAAACTCATCCTTGGCCATTATTCGGCACGATACAACGACGAAACACCTCTTCTAAACGAAGCTCGCCAAATATTTGCCAACACCCATCTGGCCGACGAAGAGAAATCTTTCGACATCTAAAAATAATTTCAAACCAATAGAGGCAACTCCAATTCGAACCTATAGCTCGGAAGTGGCGTGGTTCCTATTGATATAAGTTGATTGCCAGCTTATTTCATGACTAATTTATCACTTACGGCTGCCTTAAAGCTCATGTCTAGACCCTTTACACTATGTGTGAGTGCGCCAAAGGAAATGAAATCGACACCTGCTTTTGCATATGGTATCATGTTTTCGAAGGTTATTCCGCCACTCGATTCTGTTTCGCAGCGGCCTGCAACAATATTTACGGCCTTTCGAGTGTCTTCTGGCGTAAAGTTGTCGAACATTATGCGGTCACAACCTTCGACCAATGCTTCGTTGAGTTCTTTGAAGTTGCGTACTTCGCACTCTATTTTCAAATCTTTACCTTTTTCTTTGCAGTAGGCTTTTGCATGTGAAATAGCATTATGAATACCTCCACAGAAGTCGATATGGTTATCTTTTAAGAGAATCATATCGAAAAGTCCGATACGGTGATTTATTCCTCCACCTATAAGCACAGCCTCTTTTTCGAGCATACGCATACCTGGAGTGGTTTTGCGAGTATCTAAAACTCTCGTTTTCGTGCCGGCATCGATAAGTGCCTGTTGGTATTTGTGGGTCATGGTTGCTATGCCGCTCATACGCTGAAGAATGTTGAGCATTAGGCGTTCGGTTTGCAGCAGACTTTGTTCGCGCCCTTTTACGCTCATAACTATATCGCCTGGGGTTACGTGTGCGCCATCTTCGATATTTATTTCTACCGCGAGCTCGGGATCGAAGCGGTGGAAAACGCGCTTTGCAATGTCTACTCCGGCGAATATTCCTTCTTGTTTTATCATCAATTTACTTTCGCCTATGGCATCGGCAGGTATGCAACAAAGAGTTGTATGGTCGCCATCGCCAATATCTTCGCTAAAGGCGAGGTCAATTAATCGGTCGTTTAATTCTTCTACTCTTAACATGTCGTTTGAATATATGTGGAAAGGATTATGGCGTGTTACAACCCGAGTTTCTTTGATATTTCTAGCATCTTATTAATTGGGCGCACTGCCTTTTCAGCTATTTCCGAGCGAATCTCTATCGTAGGCCATTCGTACTTAATGCAATTGTAGAGTTTCCGCATTGTTATTAGTTTCATGTGGTTGCATTCGTTGCAAGCATAAGGTTCTTCGATCGATGGTGCCGGAATGAAGGTTTTCTGCGGTGCCTGCCTCTGCATTTCGTGTAGTATGCCTGCCTCCGTAACTACGACAAACTCTTGCGCTTTGTCATTTATACAGAACTTTAGCAAGGCGGCAGTACTACCTATCTTATCGGCAAGTTCGGCTACCTGACTCGTACATTCGGGGTGTGCTAATACTTTTGCGTTAGGGTGCTGTTGTTTCAGTTGCTTAATACCTTCAACGGAAAAGCGTTCGTGCACATGGCAAGCACCGTCCCAAAGGAGCATATTGCGACCTGTTATACGATTTATATAACCTCCAAGATTCTTGTCAGGTCCAAAAATAATCTTCGTGTCTTTAGGAAATGACTCTACTATCTGGCAGGCATTACTACTTGTTACAACAACATCACTGAGCGTTTTTGTTGCTGCCGTTGTATTCACATAGCTTATCACGGTGTGGTCGGAATGGTCTTTTACGAACTGCTCGAACGAATCAGTAGGACAGCTCTCCGCCAACGAACACGATGCATTTAGATCGGGTACAAGAATAGTTTTATCGGGGCAAAGTATCTTATTAGTCTCACCCATGAAATGCACCCCGCACATCACTATAATATCAGCGTCGGTATTAGCTGCTTTCTGTGCTAGGGCAAGACTGTCGCCTACAAAATCTGCCAAGTCTTGTACTTTCGGATAAGTGTAATAATGCGCCATAATCACGGCATTCTTCTCTTTACACATACGTTTTATTTCAGCCTTTACATCCGTATTGACAGGTATCGGCTCGTCAATAAAACCCTGTTCTATCCATTCTTTCTCTATCATATCTTATTGTCTTATCAATTATTCTTTCTGCGAGTCGTTGGCATGCTTCGGATAGTCTATTGTATAATGTAGACCACGACTTTCCTTGCGCTCTATCGCCTGACGGGTGATGAGATAACCAACGTTTATCATATTCCGCAACTCGCAAATATCTTTCGTTGCCTTTACTTGCTTAAAAAGATTTTCGGTTTCTTCATAAAGGAGATCGAGCCTGCTCCATGCACGTTTCAAACGCAAATTACTCCGCACAATACCAACATAATTGCTCATTACTTCACCCACTTCCTTAACACTCTGTGTTATCAGCACTCGTTCTTCATAGGTTAGTGTTCCGGTGTCGACCCATTCGGGTATGTTAGCGTTCAACTTATAGTTGTCGATAACACTAAGAGAATGCTCTGCAGCCGATTTAGCATAAACAACAGCCTCGACAAGCGAGTTGCTTGCCAAACGATTTCCTCCATGCAATCCTGTACAAGCGCATTCGCCAACCGCATACAGTCGTTTTATGGTACTCTCGCCATTTAGGTCAACCTTAATGCCCCCACACATATAGTGTGCACTTGGACACACTGGAATAAACTCCTTGGTTATGTCGATTCCCAAGCTAAGGCACTTCGCATAGATATGCGGAAAGTGTTTTCTTGTTTCGTCAGCATCTTTGTGCGTCACATCAAGACACACATAAGCAAGTCCGTGTATCTTCATTTCATGGTCTATGGCTCTTGCAACGATATCGCGAGGTGCGAGCGAAAGTCTTTCATCGTACTTCTGCATAAACTCATCACCATTCGGAAGACGAAGAACACCACCATAACCACGCATTGCCTCGGTTATCAGAAAAGCCGGACGAGTTTCTTTCGGATTGTAGAGCACCGTAGGGTGGAACTGCACAAACTCCATATCGGCAACCGTTCCTTTTGCTCTATACACCATTGCGATGCCATCACCAGTAGCTATACTGGGGTTCGACGTTGTACCGTAAACCGCACCGCAACCACCTGTTGCCATAAGTGTGATCTTGCTTAAGTAGGTGTCTATTTTCTGTGTGACAGGATTCAAAATATATGCACCATAACATTCTATATCAGGGGTACGACGCGTTACTTCGATTCCGAGATGGTGTTGAGTAATAATTTCTACGGCATAATGATTCTCGAGCACCATAATATTCTCATTACTGCACACCGCCGCCATAAGTCCGCGCTGTATTTCTGCTCCCGTATCATCAGCATGATGAAGTATGCGAAACTCACTATGTCCGCCTTCGCGATGTAAATCGTATGTACCATCGTTATTCTTATCAAAATTTACGCCCCATTCCACAAGATCACTGATGGCTTTTGGAGCATTTCGAACAACATGTTCCACCGCCTGATGATTAGAAATAAAGTCGCCAGCCACTATAGTATCGGCTATGTGCTTCTCGAAGTTGTCTACCGACAAGTTAGTAACTGAAGCTATACCTCCCTGCGCCTTTGTTGTGTTAGCTTCATCAAGAGTTGTCTTGCAAACCAGCACGACTTTCCCTTTACCACCATTTGCTATGCGAAGAGCATAGCTCATTCCGGCAATGCCACCACCTATGACAAGAAAATCTGATTTATGAATCATAGTTCTTCATGTATTCTGTTTTCATACGATCTGAATAATTACGGGCAAAGTTACTCGAATTAAAGCGTTGCTCATACGATGCAAGGAAAAAGTAGTAAGCCTGGAATACTCTACGTGATTATTGCTAGTGCTAACCTAAATTAGTGATTGTCCTCTTTCGACTTTGTATTGATATTCCTAAGTGCAGAATCGCAAAGAAGAGTGTTTATGAACAAACAGCTGTATATTTGCAGCCACTTCTCCAATAGCGGAGAAATACAAAAATTTTTATTTATAACTTCAAAAACAAAAATCTATGAGAAGTAAACTAGCATTATTTGCCTTGACTGGCATCGTGTTAATTACAACAGGTAGTTGTAACAAAGAAGAGAATTATGCCGACTTGAAAGTCGAGAAAACTGAAATCACATTGGCAAAAGGTGATACTACAAAGGTTGTCATCGCGCAAGGAAGTGGTTCTTATCACATTGTCTCGGCCGATACAACCATCGTAAAGCCTGAACTGACTAAAAATCATGAAATCTTGCTAATCGGAAAAGCCAAAGGCTCCACTTCAGTTTCCGTCGAAGATGTCTTGAGTAAACAACATAGCCAGATTGCCGTAAAAGTGAATCTCACCTATGTAAACGCCTCCATCAGCAGACTCATCGAACTGTTCGGCATGCGATCCGACAGAACAATCAGCGCGCTGAGCAACGGACAGGAGCCTTCCGAGGTACAGAAATATTCAACCTTGAACTACTTCTTAATATCGTTCGAAGGGAATAATATGAATATGGAGCATGAACAGATTGATTCTCTGAACGTAGTCTTTAAGCTAACGCCGGTGGAAAGAGTCAATAATAAGGAAGTATTCATGAAACTTCTGGAAGCAGTCTCTGCCGAAAAAGAAGCGAAATACCATGTTTCGTTCATCGGGAAATATGATGCGTCAGGGAAACTTCCGAATGCTGATTACAAAAAGTACGTAACCAAAGAACAGTTCGCTCAGGCGTTGAACGATGTAGATTGGCAAACCGATTTGCTCAAAACCAATTTCAGATTCAACGACAAAACAAACCTCGAATTACAGTGCGATAAAGGTAAACTGCAAATCATCGTTGCATCGCTAACTGTACATGACAGATGGAAATGGTATTTCCGCTTCCTTGGCAAGAGCTTCGAAGAAACTCTTCGCGAACAATTCTTCCGAGTAACCAGCACTGGAATAATTCCACCGGGACGACAATTGCTTATGATGAAAGGTACCGACCGATATTCCAATAATTTCAAAGCAGTGTTCATAGCCCCGATGGACGAGCCGATAAAAGAAATCGAGATGTCATACTCCGACATCGAAGGAAATATGGATAAGATAAAAGAAACATGGTTCAAAATGGTCGACAATAACGACCGAGAAAAGAACTTCGGCAAGTTTGACAGAACTATAATCATACCGAAACAGGGAGGCGGCTCACCGGTAATACTCCGGTCGTTCGAAGAAACCAAGCAATGGTTAAATAACAACTCCCCAAGTTCGGTTGCCTCCATCAGTCCCGTATTCCGCTCGGAAAACGACCAAGTGATTATGCCCTCCTTCATTGGCGAGAGGCTCATTGTTGTCCTTACCACAATACCTGCTCCTTCCGATGCAAAACAAATCGTTGAAATATTACATCGATAGCCATTCATAACAACTCCGGAGATTTCTTTTGCTATAAGAAATCTCCGAGTTGCCTATAAATAGCCATTGAAAAACGCAAATCATCCGACTACCAGAACTTAGTTCTCTGTAACTGCTATTCAGCAGAAAAGGGTAGATATTATTGTTCCTCAAAAGTGCGATTGAATATGAAGAGGCGCTCTTGATAAGATTTATGACCGAAGAGGATATTGTCGTATTCCATACTTGGCAAGCGGGTCAACGACCATATCTTAACGAGGCTATAGAGTGACACGAAAGCTATAAAGAGCTTACGGTTGGTGCGAATTGAAAAACACTTGATTAGTTCGCTCCAAAGAATCCAATAAGAGAAGATGAAAAGCATGCCTAAACGCTTGCTTAGCGTATCGAACTGACTGAAGAAGAAGAAAGCAATTAGATAGCCAAGCAGAGCGTTCACAAAGATTGTATTGCTCTTGTTAAGCGCACGTAGTTTATTGTAGTAGCAAATCACTAAGAAGCTGGTCATGAATCGTTCCATATAGCCAATTGAGAAGGGCGTTGCCTTGTTGTAAAGCTCGGTATAGGCGCGTAGCTTTGCGCTGAACTGCTCGTCAAGTCCCAGCAAAGTTGCGGTTGAGAGAACAACCGGGATGTTGAGCAAGAAGATAATGTTGCACGCGATGATTATGCCTAGATAAACCCACCGGTTCATCTTACGATGCAGCACGAAATAGAGCGGCAGATAGATGAGACCCGTAGCATGGAACGAAGCACCCAGCAAACAGAGCGTGAAATAGGGCACAGGCTGGCGTTTTTCGAGGAACGGCAGGGCGTTGAGGAAAAGCATTATAGCCATTGAGTTTCGGAAGAGGTTGATGCTTATGTCAAGTCCGCCAAACACGAAGTAGAGCATCAGTGCAAAGGGTATGTTATCGATTCGTCCTTTGAAGAAGTTGAGCAGAAGAACCAGGTTTGCGAGACATATCACAAACTGAAAGAAGAAAAATTCGTCGAACATTGCTCGGCACACGAGGTTAAGAATCACGAAACCGGGTTCAAAATTATCAATCATCCCGAGTTTATAGTCGAAAACATCGCTCAGCTTAGCTTGGTGAAAGTAGGAATAGTAGGTTATCCAGTCGCTGAAGATGAATCCTCGGAAGGCCAGAAAGAAGAAGAAGAAGAAGATGGCAAACCCCGTACTGTATTGCTTCACCCGCTCGTTTGCCGAGGGCGACGCATAGAAGAATGCGCACAACTCGAGCAGGGCAACAAGGGTGAAATAGGGTACGGGTGTGGTGACCATCTCTTGTTTTAGGCCTATGAAGTTATTTAAACCAGTCGCGCGGCTTATTCAGCTTTGGCAGTTGCATCTTCGAGAAGTCTGGCATTTTGGGCATCTTCGGTAAACGTGTCCGGGGCAGATGCGGTGCGATGAGCAGTGCCCACACGGCGTCGAGAAGGAAGCCTAGGAAGAAGAAGGCCACGACGATAAGCGACCGCGGAGTGCTCGATGCTTTATAGGGCATCACGGGGCGTTGCAGAACGGTGTAGGCAGGAGTCGACTCTTGCAGCTTGGCCATTGCGCCTTGATATTGGGCCATCATCTGGGTATAGACGTTATATTTCATCTGCATATCGTTCTCGAGTTCTTCGACTTTCGACTGGTAAATTTGCAACGTTAGGTCTTGGTTAGAGTCGGCATAAGCGGCATATTTCGCCTGTGCTTTCTTGTAGCCTGCGAGTGCCTCGCCGACGAGTTTCTTATAGTAGCGCACGTCGTTACGCGACTTCTTTGTTTTGTATTTGTTGATGTACTCCTGCAGTCGTTGCTGGATAGTGTCGGCCAAGATAGCTGCCACGAGCGGGTCTTGGTCGGTGCACGAAATGGTGATGATACTTGTTTTGTTATCCACCAGGCATGCCACGTTTGCTCGGATTATTTCGCACCGGTCGTAGTCGAGCTTCGACATCTGGAACTCATCTTTTTCGCCGGTGCCTGCGCCTGCTTTGAGCAGTTTATCGTTCTTGTTCATTTTCTGCGACAGTTTCAGCATCCACAGTGCCCAGAATGGGGCTTTGTTGTCTTTGGTAAGATGTTCGATATAGGTTCTCACGGTGTCGTTGCCCACGATTCGTACTCGCACGTCGAACAGGTTTCTGATGAATTCTGTCGAGCCCACCACAACGGGATATATCTCGGGATATATGGCGTCGGGCGATTTCTTCCCTCCTATATCGAATCCGAATTTAGAAGCCATATCGGATATATTGTCGGCCATTCCTCCACTTTGAATCTCGGGGGCTAGAATAACTTCCGACGTGTAAGTTTTCGGGTTATTGACGGCCACGATAATTCCCAACACCGTGAAGGTGATAAGGAATATAGCGAGCGACCATTTTCGCTTGAACATTTTCGAAAGCGCTCGTATGATGTCAAATTCTTTCGATGGATTCTCTTCTTTCATATTCTATAAAACTAGGTGTTCTTTATTAATCACGTATGTTTCCGGGGTGGAGTATAGCTCCGATGTCTGTCCGGTCACCCCTCGCTCCTTAGGCCGAAAAATATGCGAGCCAACAGGCCCGACGTTATCATCGATTACAGAACGCCCCTTGTGGTTGTATCGGGCATATATCCATACTTTATATTCGGGCCCACCGGCCTCTATATGGATTCGGCCTCTTCGGCTCGAGGGGTGATTGGACAGGCATCGGTTTACCGCTTAAGTTAAACGACAATCAACACTTAAGTTAAATGAAAACCGACACTTAAGTTAGACAACAATCGACGCTTAAGTTAGACGACAACCGCCCACCCTTAGGGACGACTGTTACCCACCCTTAGGGACGACTATTGCCCGCCGCTAGGAACGACAATCGCCCACCCTTAGGAACGACTATTGTCCGCCCTTAGGAACGGCTGTTGTCTGCCGCTAGGGACCATTGTCGCCCACCCTTAGGAGCAATTATTATCCATCCTTAGGGACGGACTATCACCCGCCGCTAGAGACAGCTGTCGCCCTCTAATCGAAGCGATGGAACCCCGTAGGGGTGGCAAGACCACAGGCAGGCGGTGGAGCGACAGCGAAACCCCTGTAATCATGCCCGGTCGACGTTAACCCCGAAGGGGTGACGGAAGGCGATGAAGCATATAACTGCTAGGTAAAAGGAGCATCCCATACGCAATGGTAGTCCACCCCCCTGGGCCGCTCACCTATCTTTCGGGCGGGCACTCCACCGACGATGGCATAAGGCTCAACATCGCGAGTAACGACAGCGCCGGCACACACTACGGCCCCTTCGCCAACCGTAACGCCCTGCAAAACGGTTGCACCAACGCCCAGCCAGGCATAATCGCCAATGCGGATGGGCAGATAGCTAGCCGAGAAGTGAGGCGAACGGACGGAATGACTGCCGGTGATGAGCCTGCAATCGTAGGATAACGAAACATTCGATCCGATTTCGATTCCCCCGCGGGCGTCGAGCATGCAACCACGGTTAAGATGGGTGTAATTACCTATAACAACGCGGTTGGCGTTCATGATGTAACACCGTTTCATGATGAAACTCTTCTGGCCGATACGCAATCGGGCCACTCGAAGTAGCGGTCGGCGCAAGGCCCAGAAGGGAATATGCGGCATAATATCGTTAACCATATATTCCTCCAGAAAGGCGAACATCCATCGGTATGCCGTGCTCGACTTGAGCATTTGGCGCACCGTTCCTTTAAGGAAAAAGAGGGTTGTTGCAAGTAGCGAGCCGCCGCGACGGGTGATTCGGTAGTTGTAGAGCAAACTGCGATAGGGGTGATTGGATGTACCCTCGAGCCGGTAGGTTTGTAGGGTGGTGTTTGCCTTGCAGAAGCGACATCCGGAGCGGAAGAGGGTGTATATCATGTGATAGTCGAGTGCGAATCCGAGGGCTTTTGACTGCGCCGTGTCGAAAGGATATTCGAGTTGCAGGCGAGTTCTGACGAGCGATGAACCGTGGCGATATATTGGATAAAGGGCCAACTGCGATGCGTCGTCGGGAGCCGATATGGCCAGACTATCCTGCCCGCTGATTTGAATACTGTCGGCATATATCACATCGGCCTCATCTGCTTTACCAAGCTCGATTACCTGCTCCAGAGCGCGGGGCGAGGCGAAAGTGTCGCCGGAGTTGAGGAAGTTTATCCATTCGCCTGTGGCATGTTGTGCGCCCTTGTTCATAGCATCGAAAATACCATTGTCGGACTCAGACGAGAAATAATCTATCCTGTCGACATATTCATTTATAATCTCCACAGTTCCGTCGGTACTGCCGCCGTCTATGATTATATATTCCTTCTCCTGATAAGTTTGCCCAAGGGCGCTCTCAATGGTTTCCCGAATGTTTGCTGCGTCGTTGAATACAACGGTTATGATGCTCACCTTGTTCTTCATCTTCCGAGAAATTTATTTATCCCATATTCCGCTTGCACGCGAGGTTATGAGCAGTCGGCATTGATAGAAATGAATCGCACCCATCACCAAATAGGCGGCGGCCATACTGAACACTACTCCTTCGATGCCTATGCGGTGACCGAAACAAAGCATGGCAGCCAAATATAGTGCGGTGACAACGATGGAAGTTATCATCTGCACGCGAATTTTGTTGAGACCGTTGATGAGATAGGTCGCAGCATTGTTGAAATTGAACAGCGAGATAAATGCGAATACACTCAACGACACGCTAAGGGGAACACTAACGGCCGAACCGACCCATAGTCTGTAGAACCAATGCGAAAGGAAAAGCATAACAACTCCAACTACTTCTATCATGAACCAGGAACGTAGAGAGGTCCGGAAGTTCGACCTTATCCAAGCGTAATCGCCCTTTATGTAGGCGTCGGTATAGGCGTTCCACATGGGTGAAATGATAACCGTGTAGGCAATGGCCATGAGATTGAAGAACTTGTAGGCAATGTTGTAAACCGTTACCGACTCGGGCCCGCAGAACTGAATGATAAACATGTTCGAGGCACCATAGATTACCAAACAACTTGTTATCTGGATGAAGAAGAAGTTCAGCCCTTTCCCGACAATTTTAGACAGAAGGTCCTTGCGGAACTCGCCGAACCGAGGGCGAAGCTGCGGATAGCGCACAAAGAATGGTATGGCCGCCAAAAGATAGGTTACAACGGGGGCAGCAGTGAATGCCAAAACAACAAGCAACAGGTTGCCCTGGGTTGTCTTCGTGAGAACATAGACAATTGCAAGGGCGGCAACATTGCTCGCAACGGTGAGAAGGTCGGCCAAAGCATACTTCTGCATGGCCATGAACACATAGCTGATATTCTTCATCACGAAGAGCATCATCGTGAAAGCGAAAGCCACAACCATAGCGTTACGAAGCTCGTCGGAAGGTAGTACACGAGTATTGAACACACTGTTGAAATCGAGCAGCGAGAGGGGCAGAATCATCAGCACCACAGCCACCAGAGCAATCACAGTTAGCGCAAAGAGAGTTGTACTGAGATAAGCTCGCGCCTCTGGGTAGTTATTCTTCGAGATAGCCATGGTCATATAGTTGCGCATGCCGTTGCCCATGCCGATATCGAAAACGGATATCCAATAGATTATCGATGTGATGGTCATCCATATGCCATAAATCTCGTTGTTGAGATAGTGCAGTGTGACTCTCACGACAAGGAGCGACGTTGCCAGTCCGATGACCTTCAGTATAGCAGAAAACAAGATATTGCGAACCAATATCTTGTTTCTTCCGTTCGTGCCTGTGAGAGCGTTCCTTAGTTTATCCAGCATAACAAGGGGCTGTGGTTTTATCTGAGCAGATTCGCAATCGTAGCCATCATGGCGGCAATGCTGGCTGCGCTACTTCCGATACTTAACGTCTCGGCCAGAGACAGCCTGCTTTGCGTGCGATTAGGCACAATGATTTCACAACCGGGACGCACACGGGCGTTGTGTCCAACCTTAGCCATCTTGCCGTTCATGTAGCATATGTAGGTTTTACTACGCTTGGCATCGGAAGCGAATCCGCCGGCCTGGTCAATGTAGTAGGCCACATTCTTACCCTCGACAAAACCCACCGAATTGGGCGACATAACGGCTCCGCTAATCTTCACCGTTCCATCGTATTGCGGCACAATGATGCGGTCGCCCTCGCGGAGAACTACGTCGGCATCGCTGCCTGGATTAGCGATTGCCTTGTCAAGTTCGATACCCACAGGATAGCTGTCGGGCAAGCGGAACTTCTTCTCGGCAGCCTCGCGATTGTTCTGCATGGCTTGCATGATGGCGGCGTTGTTACTCTTGATGGCTAGCTGAACCATGTCCTTCTGTTCCTGGTCGAGTTTCTGTTTGAAGTTCTCCTCTATTCGTTTCTTCTCCAAATCGTTGAGTCTGCGTTCTATTCGCGCTCCTTGTATATAGGCCATATCGGTTGCTCCGCCGGCCGACTTAAAGATGTCGCTCAACCTGGTATTGCGTGAGCTCATGGTGTAACTTCCGGCAAACATCACCTCGCCTTCGATGGTAACGTTCTGCTGGCGCGATGTACCAGGGCTCTTACGCACAAACACCTCGTCATAGGGCTCGAGCACGAAGCCGGGAACGCCGTCAACAACAAAACCGTCTTTGAGGGCGAACGAATATGTTCGGGCTATGATGGAGTCGGTTGTAAAGGCTCGCGGATTAACCATTCTGCGCGACACGTCGACCCTTACGGTAGAGGCCGATTGTTTCAAGCCGCCGGCCTGGAGTATGAAGTCTTCAAGCGACTCGTTATCAGCATATTTATATGTTCCGGGATATAGAACTTCACCGTGTATGGTTATAGTTTGTTCTTCTTTCACCTCGGTTCGGGTAGGCACGAAAAGCACATCTTCGTTCTGCAGAGGGATGTCGGCCGTCTTACCGGTGAGGATTCCTGCGATGTCTACAGATATAACCTCGAGCGTACGGTCGGCCTTCATACGGTGAAGCACGCCTCGTGTGCCGAAAGCCACTTCGGTTAGTCCTTCGGCGGCGTGAATGAGCGAACGCACACTGTTAATTTGTCCGCCAACCTCATACATTCCCGGGCGGAACACGGCGCCTTTAATCTCGACCATGTTTTCATATCTCGGAATAACCGAATCAACACTAACGGAGTCTTCATCGGCCAGTCGGAAACGACTCATCTCGAATTCATTCACGTTGAAGATGGAATATTGTCGCCCCGTTTTACGCCTCACGCGCACTGACTTGGAGTAAGCATCGCCCGCAAATCCGCCGGCATAACGAATGAGCGTGCCTAGACTTTCGCCGCGCTTCATTTCGTAGAACATCGGACGCTTAACCTTTCCACTCACCTGTACCAGCATGTCGTAAGCTCCAACCACAATCACGTCGTTATCGGCCAATCGGACATTACCGCTCAAGTGCCCACGACGCAGGAAGTCGTAGACGTCAACAGTGCTGATGAGGCGTCCGCCGCGATAGACCTTTATGTTTCGAAGTGTACCGAGATCGCCTATTCCGCCAGCCATATAAAGTGCGTTGAACACTGTGGCAAAAGCCGATAGGGTGTAGGTTCCCGGCGTTTTCACCTCGCCCACCACGTTCACGATGATGGTATGGGTTTGTCCCACCGACAAGCGTATAGTTGAGTTGCTATAGCGCTGCCCCATTTTCTGACGTATGCGTTCGTTGGCCTGCGCCACGGTTAGACCGCTAACCTGAATAGGACCGAAACCTTCGATGGTTACTATTCCGTCGGGAGCAACGGTTGTTTCGATAGATTTTTGCGATGCACCGTAGATATCGATAAAGACGGCATCTCCCGGACCTAGTCTGTAATTGCGCGGAAGCGCCATGTTCATATTCGGCTCGAACGATAGGTTGCGGTTGTTGAAAATGTCGCGTCCCCAGACCTCTTTCTTATTCTTACCGAGTCGTTTAATTAGGGCCTCATACATCGCCACGGTGTCCTGCGGCAACCAGTCGTCCATTTCCTCCTGCATCTCGAGAAATTCACCGTCTTTCTCATCGTAGGTGTTGCGTATTGAACGTTCCTTACTGATTCGTCCGACGGCATATTCATCGTTCTCGCGATAATCTTTCAGTGTTTCTTCGGCAATTACCTTGCGATTCTTTGGAGTTGGTGTGAGTTGTCCGTTATTCTTCCGGGTTCTATCATCGCTTGAACCATCGGTTTTAGCGCCATCAGTGGCTCCGAAAGCCTCGCTACCTTTTTTCATCTTTTCATAAGTTCTCCTCACACGACGAATCTGCGAAATGTCAACACCACTTTGCATTAGTTTAGTTACTATCTGCGATTGCGGCGTGCCTTTCTTGATTTCCTTTCGCAAAAACTCCATAACCTGCGTGTCGGTCATAGACGATTGTGCCGCCATGCTCATTGCACATAGTGAGAAGAGGATGAAGAAGATATATCTTTTCATAAAATGTTTAGAATTTCTTACCACTGACTCTGTTCATAACAGATGAGCAAATAACGCTCAAATTGTTCTATTTATTTTGTTTGATGAAGAATTTTCGTTCGGTTTACGGTCTCACAAACAAAAAGGTTGCTGTCCTTTACACTCATTCAGATTATCTCAAGTTTGATGGTGTTTATCGTTCCGTATTTAGTTCATCACACATTTCTTGTTGCAAAGGTAAGATAATAACCCTTAAACAACCACTAACTCAATGTTGTTGCCTTCTCACAACGTAGCTTTTAGGGGTATAGCAAACTGTTTCGCTCTATATCACGTGTTAGAAGAGTCGCCAGCAATTTTTTTTCATTGTTCTGACGCATCAGATTAGATAAAAAGTTTCTAGGGACTCAAAATAGATTGTTGAGAATCACTTTTTGATTGCTTTGATGAATCGTACACAGGTGAATCGGTCGGCGTGAGTTTCGATGTTGGTATAATTCAGTGTGGTTAATAAGTCATGAATCTCGGGGAGGTAATTCGGATTTGTTTCAAAGTATATCGCACCGCCGTTCTGCAAAGATTCCATGCCGAATAGAGATATCGCGCGATAGAACAGGAGAGGATTCGAGTCGGGAACGAATAGGGCCGTTGCGGGCTCATAACGAATCACATTTGGCTCCATGGTTTGCTTTTCATGCTCGGTTATATAGGGCGGGTTGCTTACGATTATGTTCAGGTTCGTGCTAATGGGCGGAGGGTTGAGGGCGTCGACAAGTTGGAAGTTCACGGCGGCATTGAGATTTATGGAGTTTTCTCGGGCTGTGAGGAGAGCTTCGGCCGATATATCCCAAGCCGAGACTTGGGCGTTCGGTGTGTCTAGAGCGAGGGTCACGGCTATGCAACCGCTGCCGGTCCCGATGTCGAGAATCTTTAAGGCCGGCGGAGGTTGCAGACCGCAAAACGGGCGGGTTATGTCCGACAGAATCCATCGACATAAATCCTCGGTTTCGGGACGCGGAATTAAGACGTTCGGGTTCACTTTAAACCATCGACCAAAGAACTCGGTGCGACCCAGAACATATTGCACCGGTTCGGCGTTGGCTAGTCTTTCAATGATTCGAGCAAGTAGTCTCGAATGCTCAGCTGGCAATTGGTTAACTTTGTCCGTGTAAAGGTCGGCCTGCGAGAATCCGAACTCGGTTTCGAGCAACATTCTAACAATGGCACGAGCCTCGGATGGTTCGTATAAAGGAATGAGTTTGAGATATAAATCTTTGTAGGTCATGACGACGCAAAATTAAAAATTAAGAGAATGAACAGAATAGAGCTGGACGAGATGTTTATGCGACGATGCCTACAATTGGCTCGCAACGGGAGAGTGGGAGCGCGACCGAATCCTATGGTTGGTGCGGTTATCGTCGATAGCACCGGTAGGATTATCGGTGAGGGTTATCATGCAAAATTCGGCGAAGCGCATGCCGAGGTGAATGCTTTCGAGTCGATTAGTGCATCCAACGAACATCTGCTTTCCGGTGCTACGGTGTATGTTAGCTTGGAACCATGTTCGCACTACGGGAAGACTCCACCCTGCGCCGACTTGATTATAAGGAAAGGTGTTCGTAGGGTTGTTTGCGGTTCGATAGACCCATTCTCGTCGGTTCACGGCAGAGGAATAGAACGAATCAAAAAAGCTGGAATCGAAATCGCGGTGGGAGTTCTAGAGGCCGAATGTCTTGAGCTGAACAGGCAGTTCGTTGTTCGCAACACCTTGCATAGACCTTATATTATATTGAAATGGGCGCAGACGGCCGATGGATTCATCGGAACCGGAACTACGCAACAACTTCACATCTCGACGACGTTCACACAGATGCTTGTTCACAAGATGCGCGCCGAGACCGATGCAATAATCGTGGGGAACAGAACCGAACAACTGGAACATCCGCAGCTTAACGTGCGATTTTGGAGCGGCAGGAATCCTGAAAAGATTGTTCTTAGTGGCGATATAAATATTCTCAGCCTGCTTTCATCGCTCTACGACAAAGGCACACAAAGCATCATAGTGGAAGGCGGTGCTAATACTCTCAATAGCTTCATAAATAAGGAGCTCTGGGATGAATTGCGCGTTGAAACATCTACTTATTCAGTTGGCCCGATACCTTCGGGAGTTAGAGCGCCGCTTGTCCCATCTTCGGCCCGACTGATTCGGGTGGAGAACTATGGAAACATTATCGAAACTTATTTGAAATGTAGAACAACAGGAAGTAAATCATAACCGCGCTAATTAAACCGGCAATGGCATCTACAAGATAGTGCGCCTGGATGTAGACCGTTGCGCAGCAAAGCAAAATATATAATGGAGCCATCACGGCCAGAAGTTTTCGGTTGCCACTATGCCAAATCAGCATCATGCAAATGGTGCTCACACCTACATGCGAGCTAGGGAATGCCGCCGTTGGACGTTCGCCAGCTTCTTTAGCACTCTCGACAAGATTGTAGAACAGTCCGCTTGTGTATCCAGGACTCGGCAGGCACTCCTGATGCGTGTTGAAATAGTCGTGAAGATTGGGAAATATCCCGTCTGAGATGTTTTTGATTCCCACCGCATGATAGTAGAAGGTTGGGCCAACAACGGGAACGAAAATAAATATCACGTAGTAAATGAAAAACGATGCCAAAACAATGAACGATGCTCGCTCGAACTCCTTATATCGCCAGATGAAATAATAAACAACCGTTAGGGCTATCATTGGATAATAGGCCGCATAACCCATATCGAAAAGTTCACTGAAAACGGCGTCGGGAAATTCCTTGTGGAACAGCAATGCTGGTTGAAAACCGAATATCGACTGCTCCCAGGCGGCAAACAAATGGTCAAGATTAGGCAGGAGTCTGTTCATTTCGTAGGTATCAGGATACCACCAGGCTAGCAATCCCATTTGCGCACCTACCCGCATTAGTCGGTTGAATCGGCAAGGCGCAATTCTATAGACTCCCCACAGTGCAGCGGTCATTGCAACGACGCGCAATCGGCCGAATATAAGTTCCTGTGGGTTATTCATCTTGGTGTAGAAAAAGAGAATAACTATGAGCGTGAAGAGCAAATAGCCCATCACAACCCACTCTAAAGGCATGAGACCTTTGAGGGGTTTCTTCTCGAGTTGAAAAAGATTCTTTATTGTTGTTTTTTGCATGATAATTTCTGTGTGTTTCTCTGGCTTGAGAAAGGTTTATAACCATCCGTTCGCTTTATACCATTCAATGGTTTCGCGCACGCCTTTCTTCAGGTTATATTCAGGTGCGAACCCAAGTTCGTTGATTGCCGGACGGATATTACAACGCCAGTTACGTTGTTTCAAGATGTGATATTTGTCGTTGTTAAGGGCTGATATTTTGCCCGTGATGTGTGCGATGGCGTCACCGAAGAACGTGATGACGCGCAGCAGCCAAACGGGTGCAGTTATTCTTATCCACCACGGGCGTCCGAGGGCTTCATGAATGAGCTTACTGAACGTAGCGCTTTGATAAACCTCTCCGTCGGTGAGGAAATATGCACTTCCCGGTTTTCCACGGTCGAGTGCTAGGAACACGGCTTGCACAACGTCTTTCACATAGACGAAAGTTATGTCTTGCTGTTTATAACCCACGGCGAAATCCACATGTCCTTTGATTGATTTTGCCATCAGGAAATAATCCTTCTCCCGCGGACCATAGACACCTGTTGGACGGAGAATGACAGATGGGATTCCTGACTCTGTCACAATCCTCTCAGCCTTTAGTTTACTTTCCCCATAAGCTGTATTCGGTTTCGGCTGATCAGTAGGCTCGATGTCCTTGTAAGGTTGCTGTTCCCTAATTGCTCCGAAAATACTGAGACTCGACAGAAATACCATTCTTCGGGGCATCCGGTCGGGCTCTGATAGCACATTTACCAGATTGGCTGTTCCGTTGGTGTTCATACGGAAGAAATCGTTTTTGTCGAGACATTTGGTTACGCCCGCAGCATGAACAACATAGTCGAACTTGTGTCCGGCCAGTTGCTTTCTCAGATTCTCTTCCGACGAGAAATCGAGTTCTATAAATCTGATTCGTGTATCTTGCAGAAACTTGCGCGATGAAGAGGGGCGCACCGCTACCCATGTTTCCATATTTCGATTTAAAGCCTCTTCTACGATAAACGACCCGATGAATCCGGAGCCGCCCGTTATAAGTATCTTATCCATTAATAATTAGCTTGGAACGCTTGCAAAGGTATAAACTTTTGAGTTACTTTGTCGGGAAATAAATTCACAGTCAAAGCCCTATGAAAAAAGAACATAAAAGCACAAAACGACTCACTAAAAAACAAATCTTCGAAATGCTGACAAGCTTTTTCCAGGCGCAGCCCGAACGTATATTCAGTATCAAACAAATCTTCCATTCTCTCAAACTCAACACCCATCCGCTGAAGATGCTTGCAATCGATGTGATGGAAGATATGGCGTGGGATGACTTCCTATCAAAAGCCGGCGAAAATGCATACATGCTCAACACGAAAGGACAGGTTCAGGAGGGTACGTTCATTCGTAAAGCCAATGGGAAGAATACATTCCAACCCGACGATGGAGGTACACCCGTGTTTGTTTCGGAGCGTAACTCGATGTCGGCACTCAACGGCGACCGAGTAAAGGTGCAGTTCATGGCCCGAAGGCGCAATCACATCAAAGAAGCAATGGTTATCGAGATTCTGCAAAGAAGAAAAGATACATTCGTAGGTAAACTGAAGGTTGAACGCGACTTTGCCCTACTCATCACTCAGGAGAATATGTTCGTGCACGACATCATCATTCCCAAAAAGAAACTCAAAGGCGGTACAACGGGCGACCGCGCCTTGGTGCAGATAACCAAATGGCCCGATTCAGACAGCAAGAATCTAATCGGAGAAGTTATTGATGTGCTGGGCAAGGCGGGCGACAACGACGTTGAAATGAACTCCATTCTGGCACAATACGGTTTGCCCTACAGATACCCCAAACGCGTTGAGGAAGCGGCCGAGAAAATTAACGCAGAAATAACCGAAAAGGATATTGCCGAGCGCGAGGATTTCCGAGATGTTTGGACTTGTACCATCGACCCGAAAGACGCTAAAGATTTCGACGATGCGCTCTCCCTGCGCCAGCTCGACAAGAATCTATGGCAAGTGGGAGTGCACATTGCAGACGTTTCGCACTACGTTAAAGAGGGCGACATAATAGACCGTGAGGCTCGACAACGCGCCACCTCAATCTACCTTGTCGACCGAACCATTCCCATGCTGCCCGAACGCCTCTGCAACTTCATCTGCTCGCTTCGGCCGAACGAGGAAAAACTTGCCTTCAGCGCGATATTCGACCTCGACAACGACGCCAACGTAAAAGCATTCCGCGTGGTTCACACCGTCATCAAAAGCAATCGACGCTATGCCTACGAGGAGGCACAACAAATTCTCGAGCAAAACGGAGTGGTTGACGGAACAGGTAAGCCCGCCCCCAAACCAGGCAAAAACGGATATAAAGGCGAATATGCCGAGCAAATCATAACTCTCGACCGATTAGCAAAGCAGCTCCGCAAACAACGTTTCAAGGACGGCAGCGTTAACTTCGATTCTGAAGAGCTCCATTTCGATGTCGATAAAGACGGGCACCCAACAACTTGCTACTTCAAACATTCCAAAGACGCTAACAAGCTCATCGAAGAGTTCATGCTGCTGGCCAACCGCCATGTGGCCGAAAGTGTCGGTAAGGTTGCGAAAGGTAAGAAAGCCAAGACCCTACCCTATCGTGTGCACGACAATCCCGACCCGCAGAAATTCGAGAATCTCCGCCAGTTCTCCGCTAAGTTCGGCTATCGGCTCAAATCGTCGTCAACCAAAGGCGCAACAGCACGTGCAATCAACACCCTTATTGAAGATGTGCAGGGAACACCGCAAGAAAAACTCATTCAAACCATAGCCCTGCGCTCGATGATGAAAGCCAAATACACCACGCACAACATAGGGCACTTCGGTCTAGCGTTCGACTACTATACGCATTTCACTTCACCCATCCGACGCTATCCCGACACGATGGTACACCGACTAATAACTCGCTATCAAAACGGCGGTCGATCGGTGAATAAAGAGCGATGCGAAGAACTTTGCGAGCATTGCTCCGACATGGAGCAGGTTGCACAGAACGCCGAGCGCGATTCAATCAAATATAAAATGGTAGAGTTCATGAGCAATCATCTAGGAGAAATCTACGACGCCCACATAAGCGGCATCCAGAGCTACGGCATCTACGCTGAAATCGACGAAAATCATTGCGAAGGACTCGTTCCGATGCGCGACCTGGACGATGATTATTATGACTTCGACGAAGACAACTATTGTCTCATCGGTCGACGCCGACACCATAAATATCAGCTCGGCGACCCGATACGCATCCAAGTGGCCAACGCCAATCTCGATCGAAAGCAGTTAGATTTCACTCTGGCCGATTCGCCTGCCCGAAATACAAAGCAAAGTTCTCTTGCAAAGGACCGCAAGAAATCCAAAAGAAAAAGATAAAATCTCATCATCACAATCTCCTCTCCCCTAAACAGAGAGGAGTTTTTACATACCACAAACCGCATGACAACCCGAAAAATATTCTTCTCGCACCGCGAAGAGCTATGGAACGCCTGGAGTCACGGAGCCGGAATAATCCTTGGTTTAATCTTCGGAATCTTATTCCTCTCACGAACCATCGTCGCCCACAACTGCTGGGCAATATTCGCCATAACGCTCTACATCTTCGGAATGCTTGCAAGCTATATTTCATCAACCGCCTATCACGCCCTCTCGGCCCACTCACGATACAAGGAAACGCTCCGAAAGTTCGACCACGCCGCAATCTACTGGCACATTGCCGGCTCCTACTCGCCCATAACCCTCATAGCCCTACGAAATCAAGGTTTATGGGGATGGGCACTATTTGCATTCGTGTGGTTATGCGCACTAGCAGGTACGATGCTCACATTCCGTAAACTCAAAGACCACAGTAATCTCGAAACCCTCTCTTTCGTCGGTATGGGACTCTCGGTCGTCGTTGCCTTCCGTCCGCTTTTCCAAGTTCTTGCCTCCCAAACCATCGCATGGATAATAACCGAGGGCGTGATGTATATAACCGGTTCAGCTTTTTACTCTCTCCACCGCCGCAAATACATGCACACCGTTTTCCATTTCTTCGTTATCCTCGGTACACTCTGCCACCTCGTCGCCGTTTGGCAAATTCTTTCAGAATATCTCTGATTCTATCCGTAATACATCCCATTACATACTCCCCTTCAATTCGACATGCTTTCCAACACGTTGGAAGAGTCGAACCAAAAAACAGTAACGCTTCAAACACGTTGGAAGAGCCGAACCAAAAAACAGTAACGCTTCAAACACGTTGGACGGGTCGAACCAAAAAGCAGCGACGTTTTCAAACACGTTGGACGGGTCGAACCAAAAAGCAGCGACGTTTTCAAACACGTTGGATACGTTAGAATCTCCCTATTCGTCTTAAAACTAGTTGTAGAGGTCTCAATTTGTCCATAAAGAATTGCTACTTTTGCGGCAAATAAACACCGACACACATGCAATCCACTAACATCAAAAATGCTTATAGGCTAAGGCTCAAAGAGAAGATTCTCAATGCAGCACACCAGTTGTTTTGCAAGTATGGAATACGTCGGGTAAAGATGGACGACATAGCCAACAAGCTGCGAATCTCAAAACGCACGCTCTATGAAATCTATCAAAACAAAGAAAAATTGCTTTTCGAGGTTGTACAACGGAACGAAGACCTGAAATACAAAAAATTACAGGAAATCGACACCCCCGGAAGCACGGTAATAGACATAATAATTGAACTCTACAGACAAAAGACCGAAGAACTTAGAAAAATAAACCCAACCTTCCTCGAAGAACTCCATAAGTATCCGCATCTGTTGGAATACATCAAAAACAAGCATGAAAGGAAAAGACACATACTCATGGAATTTGTGAAACGAGGCATAAACGAGGGCTATTTTCTGCCGAACATCAACTATGAAATTGCTGCGCAGCTGACCGACGCCGCCGGACAATTCATAATGAACAACTATCTGTACAAAAAATACGACTTCCAAGAAATCTTCAAAACATCAATTCTTCTATACGTACGCGGAATATGCACCCCCAAAGGCGTTCAACAACTCGACAACTTCCTAGCGACACTCTAGTAAGAAGCTCCATACATTTTTAAGGTAAAAAGATTCATAACTCCGAATTTTAAATGAAAGATAATGCCCACAAACCTCTAGCACTGACAGTGCTGGTTGTGTTCTTCTTAGTGCTACTTCATTTCTTGCCGAAAACAACAGTAGGCGGAATGGAACTACGCGAAATAGACATTCTGAGTTCTCTTTCAAACAAAAAAGAAAACTCCACAGAACTAGTGCCGAAAATTGCTAAACCAAAGCAAATAATCGTGCGCGACAAAAACGGCCGAATCGTGAACTTCAAAGAAAAATGGCCCAAAGGAACCGAAAGAATACTAGACTTTTCGCAAGGAGCAGACGGAGGAATGGACAACCTCTATAGCAAACTAACCCAACTTGCACAAAAACAAAAACAAAACAACCCAGTGAGAATAGCATACTATGGCGACTCGTTCATCGAAGGAGATATCCTCCTGGCCGACCTCCGAGAAATGCTGCAAAAAAAATATGGCGGATACGGAGTAGGATGGATTGACGCCGGCAACGAACTGAATCAATATAAACACGTGGTGACAAACAAATTCTCCGGACTAACAGAACATCTGGTAAAGAAACCAGCAGGATATAATGTTGCAGAAGCCGGACTGGCCGAGCGATATTACACCATGAAAGGTAACGCCGAGATAAAACTAACCCCCTTCAGTACACACGAATATCCACATACCGATAAATGGACTTCCACAAAACTCTATCTTCGCTCACGTGGAGGCGCCACAGTAATCATACAACATTCAGGCAGTAACAAGAAATTCAATCTGCCTGCATCACCGAAAATACAATACGTCGAAGCCCTCTCACCCGAGTTTACATCCATGGCCAACATAAAAGTGAACGGCCGCAACACAATTCTCTTCGGAACCGCACAAGAATCCGATAAAGGCGTAGTGATAGACAATTTCAGCATGCGCGGCTCCAGCGGAACCACCCTCGCCCGACTACCCCAATCAATGCTGAAACAGTTTGCCGAGATTCGCCCCTACGACCTAATCGTACTGCAATTCGGAGTAAATGTAATCGGCGAGAAAGTAACCTCCGACAATCTCAAACGATATGTCGCCAACATGAAAACCGTAGTGATGCACTTCCGCAACAGTTTCCCCAAAGCAAGCATACTCGTCGTAAGCACCCCCGACCGCGGCTCCAAAAGAATGCCCAACGGAACAATGCGCGGAATCGAAATGCTTGCCGGATATCAGGAAAAACTTGCCTCCGACTGCAAAGTAGGCTTCTACAGCCTCTTTCACGCAATGGGAGGCCCAGGAACAATGATGCGGATAGTAGATCAAAACGGAATGGGAACCAAAGACTATGTGCACATCAACTACAAAGGCGGCAAATATGTCGCAAAAAGAATATACAACTCAATCGTAGCAGGACAACAAAACTACGCTCGACGGCAGAACTACAACAATTAGAGCAATGAACCCAGATAACATACTCGAACTCATTGAAAACATCTTTTGCGCAATTCTCAACGGATTCGCAAACTATTTCAACACCATCGACATCTCGAAACTGCCACCTATGCTGGGGTACGACCCACGCGAACCGCTGCTATTCTCATCGGGCACATTCTTATTCGTGTTCCTAGCATTCGCACTCGCCTATTTCGTACTCCGAAAACAACTCACGGCGCGACTCCTATTCGTAACGCTATTCTCCTACTATTTCTTCTATAAAAGCAGTGGACTATACTTCCTCCTGCTCGTCTTCGTGACACTCACCGACTACGGAATAGCCCACCGAATAGCAGCCAGCGCAAAACACAAACGAGCCTGGCTAGTTCTGAGCTTACTAATCGACATGGGCATGCTAGCCTATTTCAAATACACCAACTTCTTCACCGGGATGGTGGCACAAATGATAGGCTCGAACTTCCAGCCGTGGGACATTTTCCTACCCGTCGGAATCAGCTTCTTCACCTTCAAATCCGTGTCCTACACCATCGACGTCTATCGTGATAAAATGCCTCCAATGACAAGCCTGCTCGACTACGCATTCCACGTTAGCTTCTTCCCCACAATCCTCGCCGGACCAATTGTTCGCGCAACCGACTTCGGTCCGCAAATACGCAAACCTCTACACATAAGCAAGGACATGTTCGCCCGAGCCGTGTATCTCATCATCATCGGATTATTCAAGAAAGCTGTCATATCCGACTACATCGCACAAAACTTCGTCGACCGCGTGTTCGACAACCCCACACTCTTCTCCGGAGGCGAAATCCTACTAGGTATCTACGGCTATTGCTTCCAGATTTATTGCGACTTCTCCGGCTATTCTGACATAGCCATCGGAATCTCCCTCCTACTCGGATTTAAGCTTCCCGCCAATTTTGACGCCCCATTCAAGGCCGACTCGATGAGCGACTTCTGGCGACGCTGGCATATATCACTCTCCACATGGATAAGAGATTATGTTTACATATCATTGGGCGGAAACCGACACGGAAAATGGCGCATGTATCTCAACCAAATGATTGCCATGACCGCCTGCGGACTATGGCACGGCGCCTCGCTCAACTTCATAGTTTGGGGCGCGCTGCACGGCCTACTCGTTTGCATACATAAATTCTGGTCGCAGACCGTGATGCACCACGACCGGCGCTATCATCCCACCGGACTGCGCCGCTTTATCTCCGTTGTCCTCACCTTCCACACCCTATGCCTCACCTGGCTATTCTTCCGCTGCAAAGACTTCGACAGCGTATGGATAATGCTCAAACAACTAGTCGAAAAGTTTAATCTCGCCCTGCTGCCCGACGTCTTCGAGGCCTACAAATATGTATTCATACTCATGGCTCTAGCCCTTGTGAGTCACTGGATACCCGCTAAACTCGAAACTCGATTCGTTGGCATATTGCAGCGTGGCGGCGTATTCTTCTCAGCCATTGCCATAACCATCGTGATATTCATAATCATGCAAGTGAAAAGCTCCGAAATTCAGCCCTTCATATATTTCCAGTTCTAATCCTCTCTCCACGTTTTTGTTTTTTATTCCATCCTATCGTCCCGCCGAGAATTCCCCCCATCGGCGGGACAATTTTATTCTAACGCGATTAGGACACTTGTCAGAGCGAGATTACCTCTCAATTTTGACAATGCTTCACCGACCGGGTACAAAAAAACAAAACCCGTTGACGAATTTCGTAATTCGCAACGGGTTTTGAATTAGATATCTCGTACACTTCCCCCAGTGGGGGAAGCGCACGAAAAGAGAATTTACTTCTTCAGCTTGAGGTCGTAGTTCAAACCTGATTTGCTGTCGGGCTCCTCTAGGTTGTTAGACACCATGCGGAGAGCAGAGTCGTTCAGCAGAAGAAACGTGAGAGTATCGCCTTTGCCGGTGGCAAGCTGATAGTACTTCTTGTTGTTCTTCCCGTCGAGCTCCTTATACTGACCTGAATAGGAGAAACTGCCAGCCTTGTCGGTTTCCGACTTCATGTAGGTTTCCGTGATGGCAAAGCTCTTGGACGAATCCTGGGCGATGGCCAAACGATAGTTTATGCCTGCCATGTCGGCTGCTGGAACAGTTCCTTCATAGACCATCGAGTCGGTGGCCATAGAATCCTGTGCAGTACTGTCAGCTTTTCCTGCTGCTGAGTTGGTTTTGTTGTTGCAGTTGCATGAGGCCATTAGGGCGCATGCAGCAACCATGAATACAATTTTCTTCATAATCTTTTCTTTGTTTTTAAATATTAATATTCGCATTTAGCGTTCGCTTCTGCCGTGCCGCTCGCCTCTTGGACGTCGTTGAGGTTCAACGTATCCTTCCGGTTTGGGAAGTAGGCAGCGGTGCGAGAGTTTATATTTTCCGGTCTTAGGGTCAATGTCAAGCAGTTTGACTTTTATCTTGTCGCCTTCCTTCAGGCCGGTTTCTTCTACAGTTTCGAGTCGTTTCCAGTCTAGTTCCGAGATATGCAACAATCCGTCTTTTCCTGGAAGTATTTCCACGAAGCATCCGTATGGCATAATTGAGCGCACTGTTCCATCGTAAACTTCGCCTACTTCGGGTATGGCAACGATTGCCTTTATCTTGGCTATGGCTGCATCGATAGATTCTTTGTTGGGTGCCGAGACTTGAACTTTGCCCACTCCGTCGGTTTCGTCGATGGTGATGGTTGAGCCTGTGTCTTCCTGCATCTGCTGGATTATTTTTCCACCCGGGCCAATGACTGCACCGATGAATTCTTTTGGAATTTCGAATGTTATGATGCGCGGTACTTGCGGTTTCATCTCCTGGCGTGGCTCGGAGATGGTTTCGAGCATTTTTCCAAGGATGTGTTCACGACCGGCTTTGGCTTGCATGAGAGCTTTTTCGAGAATTTCGAATGAGAGCCCATCGCACTTGATATCCATTTGGGTGGCTGTTAAACCGTCTTTTGTTCCGGTTGTTTTGAAGTCCATATCACCCAAGTGGTCTTCATCGCCCAAGATATCGCTCAATATAGCGTATTTGTCTTCGCCAGGGTTTTTGATGAGACCCATTGCAATTCCGGACACCGGTTTCTGCATTGGCACACCAGCATCCATCAAAGCTAGAGTTCCGGCGCAAACTGTCGCCATGGACGATGAGCCGTTAGACTCTAGAATGGTGCTCACAAGGCGAATAGTGTATGGGAAATCAGCTGGGATCTGACCTTTCAAGCCTCTCCATGCCAGATGACCGTGGCCTATTTCGCGCCTACCAACTCCACGCTGTGCTTTGGCTTCGCCGGTGCAGAATGGCGGGAAGTTGTAGTGAAGCAGGAATCGTTGATAGCTTTTATCGAGTACGTTGTCAACCATTTTTTCGTCGAGCTTAGTACCGAGCGTACAAGTTGAGAGCGACATTGTTTCGCCGCGCTGGAAGAGCGAGCTTCCGTGGGGCATTGGAAGTGGTTCGGTTTCGCACCAGATGGGGCGGATTTCATCAGTTGCACGTCCATCCATTCGTTTTCCAGTGTCGAGTACGCTGCGGCGCATTGAGTCGCGTTGCACGTCGGAGAAGTATCGATCGATTTGTGCGTGTTTCTCTTCGAGTTCATCTTCGCTGAGGTCAGTGTGTGCAGCATCGTAAGCCTCTATGAAATCTGTTTTAATTTTATCGTAGACTTCCTCGCGATGTTTTTTGTCAGCATCTCCGCTCTGTGCTTCAGCATAGCATGCGTCATAGGTTTCCTTGCGTACCTGTTCGCGGAGTTCTTCATCGTTTGTTTCGTCGTTGTATTCGCGCTTAACGTCGGTTCCGAGTTCCTTCGAGAGTTCTTCCTGCAGTTCGCACATGGGTTTAATGGCTTCGTGTGCCACTTTGAGGGCGTTGATTAGGTCTTGCTCGGACACTTCTTTCATTTCGCCTTCAACCATCATGATATTGTCTTTGGTTGCTCCCACCATGATGTCCATATCAGCTTCTTTCATTTGTTCGAATGTTGGGTCGATTACGTATTCACCGTTGATACGTGCCACACGAACTTCTGAAATGGGGAATTCAATTGGTATATTGGACGCCGCCATGGCTGCCGATGCTGCAAAGCCTGCAAGTGCATCGGGTTGTTCTACTCCGTCGGCGGAAAGCAAAAGTACGTTCACATAAACTTCCGTGTGATAGTCGGCCGGAAAGAGCGGACGTAGTACTCGGTCTACAAGACGCGATGTGAGGATTTCGTCGTCGTTGGCTTTGCCCTCGCGTTTGGTGAATCCACCTGGGAAGCGGCCTGCGGCAGCATATTGCTCGCGATAATCTACTTGCAAAGGCATGAAGTCGGTTCCCGGAACTGCCTCTTTGGCTGCACAAACTGTTGCGAGGAGCACCGTATTGCCCATTCTCAACATAGCCGAGCCGTCGGCTTGTTTTGCAACCTTTCCGGTTTCAATAGAGATGGTTCTTCCATCTGGCAATTGAACTGTTTTCTTAATTACGTTCATCTAAAATCTAAAAAAATACTTTATTGTTTTGACCTACATCAGCGATAGTTTCTTCATTCGCACCTTGCTGTTTCGAGGGAGACGATTGGTTTGCTACCTTTTGAAATAAAATCGCACAAAGATACCGATTAAATATCTAACCCTACGAAAAAGGAATCTGTTTCCCGTTGTGGGAGAGCAGATTCCTAACGTAAGATATGTTACGAACAGTTTCTATTTCGGATTTTCGAGCTTTTGAAATTCATCGAATGTGATGGATTCTTTTTTGAGCGTCACTACGTCTTTAAGAGCCAAAGCTACCTTCCGACTACGGGCTGCTTCAACGAATGAGTCGACATTTTCCTTCTTTTTGAGAATCTCGTCGGCATATTTGTTTAGCATTTCGTCGGTTACGTTGGTCATTCCGAATTGCATGAACTGGGCACGGGCCGAATTACGAGCTACTTCGCGAATGTCGTTTCCATCGATTTTGACGTTATGTGCTTCGGCGAGTTTCTCTTCGATGATATGATTGGTGAGCACTTTCAAACTATCCTCGTAGTTTTTATCGACGAATTCTTGGCCTTTGTCTTTGTTGTTGGCAAGCATGATTCGCTTGAGAATAGTGTCTGGGAATTGCAGTTTGCCTACTTTCTTATAGCAATAGGCCTGCAAATCTTGCATGAATCGGAACTCTGAATTTTCAACAAGTTGTTGGGCTATTCCTTGGGATATTTTTTCGCTGAAGGCTTGTTCGTCGTTTATTCCGGCCTCTTCTCCGTAAATGCTGTCCCAAAGTTCTTTGTTGTTATCGGCCTTTACAAAGCGTGTAATCTCGGTTATTTGGTACGAGAAATTGCCTTTGTGGTTAGCCACTTCGCTGCGTTCTATTTTGAGAAGCGACATCAGTTCGCTTTCGTTTCCCGAGTTTGCCTCCCATGGGTTGAATGTTATGATATCGCCCTGTTTAGCGCCATCGAAAAGTTTCTTTTGCGAATCATCTTTTAAGAATGTGGGCATCATCACAGCTCCTTCAACAACTACTCCCCCTTCGAGAGTGTTACCTTTTTCGTCGAGTTCGCGAAGGTCTCCCTTTAGCATGTCTCTTTGTTCGGGGTCATATTCGGTCACCTTGTCATAGTGTCCGGCTCGGTCTCTGAAGATTTCAATCTGGTCGTTGATCATCTTATCGTCGACGGTTATTTCGTAGTATTTTATTTTATCCTTCTTGCTCATTTCGAGCTTGAACTCGGGTGCTACGGCGATATCGAATTTAAATTCATACGGTGCTTCACCATCCAAATCTACCTGTTGCTGGCTTTCTGATGGTAGTGGCTGGCCAAGCATTTCTATTTTATTGTCGACAATGTATTTATTCAATTGTTCGCCGAGAACTTTGTTTATGGCGTCGACTTTCACCTGCGAGCCTATCTGCCGTTTAATCATTCCCATCGGTACCTGACCGGGACGGAAGCCGGGGATGTTGGCACGTTTGCGATAGTCTTTGAGTGTTTTTTCGACCTCGTTTTTGTAATCTGCTTCCTCGACTGTCATGGTCAGCAGACCATTTATTTTGTCGGGATTTTCGAATGAAATTTTCATCTCTGGAGTATTTATTTTATTTGATTATTCTTGCAAAGAACTTTGCGTTATGTCAGCTGAAACGGTTTATTTGCCTGACTTTGGGTGGCAAAGGTAGTGTTTTTTTTGGATGCTTTGCAATGGGCCTGACGTTCTGCCAGCGAAAGGGGGAGATGGATAATCTCCGGCTGTTGTATTCGCATTTCCCGACAAGCAATATTTTTTCTCGGCAGCGAACGGTTCGACGGAGCAAAAAATGGTTTTTTATTGCTGGCGAATGGTTCGACGAGGGTAAAAGAGTATTTTTCTAGGCAGCGAATGGTTCGACGAGGGTAAAAGAGTATTTTTCTCGGCGGCGAACAGTTCGACGGAACCAAAAATGGTTTTTTATTGCTGGCGAATGGTTCGACGAGAGCAAAAGGGCATTTTTCTAGGCGGCGAACGGTTCGAAATCATATCCAACAACTCTATTGCAGTTTTCGAACCGGTGGAACAGCATTTCAAGAGCTTTTTTCCTGCCGTAGTTTCTGATAGAGGTAATTAAAAAGGTATCCCCTTTCGAGGAGGATACCTTATATTATTATGAAACCTGTACTTGACTTATTTCTCCACGCCGTCGGTTGTTAGCAGGAGTGTTTTGCCGTCGCGCCGAACTTCAAAATATGGCGGTTCGTCGCGCAGAGCAATACTGTCGTATATAAAAGGTGCAACTATCGACTCGCTACCGTCCGGGCTAACTAGGCCCATCTTACCGTTGAGCTGTGCAATAATGGGCATCGTACGCAGGTCGTCAACATATACATAGCACGTTCTGAGGAACTCATATTTCGGACTGAGAATGGTTTTCCCTCGGTGGTCGAGGATGCCGAATAAACCATCGCGCTCAATTACTTCGTGGTATTGAATATAGAGTTCGCGAATCAGCGCCAAATAACGCTCCATACGGTCGTTGTCGTTCAGAAGCGTTAGCAGAAAATCATAGGTGTCCGAATAGTTTGCCATTGCCCTGGCCAAAACCACTTTCATGTCTAGTCCGTGAAGCACCTTCCGATTCAGGTCGATATATCGCGCAATTGCCTGCTCTTTCTCTTCGAGCGTCATATCGCCAAGGTGCTCTTCGAAGCGCAACATCTGCTGTTTGCTTCCGCGCATGGCTTTGATGTAGCGATGAATTTGCCGCGACATTTCTTTGCATACGAAATGGCGAATTTGCCGTTCCTCTATCGGGTCAGCGAATTCTTTGTTGAAGTTGTCTTGCGTAATCATGGGTGTGTCCTCTCTTTTTCTTTATTATTGACGCAGCCAAAGTTACGGAGATAATGTTGAATAGCGCCATAAGAAACCAAGCCCATACTAAGTTCCAGAGCGTACCGAGCATTGGTAAGGAAGTAGTCCAGAACAATATAACTTTCTTTATTTCGTACTTTTGCGGTGTGAAAATCAGAGTCAGAGATAAAGAAATATTGAATCTTGCACTGCCGTCGATAGTCAGTAATATAACCGTGCCGCTGCTTGGACTGGTTGATTTGGCCATCGTTGGACACATTGGAAACGAAAGCTATATCGGAGCCATTGCCATCGGAACGATGATTTTCAACGTAACCTACTGGGTTCTGAACTTTCTCCGTATGGGAACCGGCGGATTGGCAGCGCAATCCTATGGGCAGAATAATTGGCAGGAATGCTTGCGCGTGCTGACAAGGTCGCTCGCCATCGGACTCGGAATAGGATTCATACTCATCGCAACCGGCAAATGGGTTGGCCCTATAATGATGCAGCTCATGAATACACCCAGAACAGCAGCAGAAGCAGTGATGGAATATTATCACATCGTTGTTTTCGGCGCTCCGGCCATGTTGGGTCTCTATAGTCTCACTGGCTGGTTCGTGGGCATGCAAAACACCCGAGCGCCAATGCTGGTGGCCATCCTGCAAAATGTAGTAAACATAGCAGTGTCGTTGCTGATGGTATTAGGGTTCGAATGGAAAATAGAAGGAGTAGCCACAGGAACGCTAGTTGCGCAATGGAGCGGGTTCGCGATTGCAATGGCGCTGGCCTGGCAAGAAATTAGGCACAAGATTCCGACATCCGACAGGCAAGCGAGACATGTCGGCAAAGCCATAACACAGCTTCAGGCGTGGAAGCGATTCTTCAGCGTGAACAGCGACATATTTTTCAGAACCCTGTGTCTCGTTGCAGTGAACACGGCTTTCACAAGTGCCGGCGGACGACAAGGAGCCACTATGTTGGCCGTGAACACTCTACTGATGACAATGTTCACGCTCTTCTCGTATGTGATGGACGGATTCGCCTATGCCGGCGAGGCTCTCAGCGGGAAATACTACGGAGCAAGCGACTGGCACGGATTGAAAGATGTTGCCCGCCGACTGTTCGTTTTCGGCGGATTGATGACAGTTCTTTTCACTGCAGTTTATGCCATAGGCGGTAGAAATTTCCTTGTACTTCTCACCGACCAAAGGCAGGTTATCGAAGCAGCCGAACCTTATTTACCGCTGGTTTGGATCATTCCGTTGGCCGGTGTAACGGCTTTCATCATGGACGGAATTTTTATCGGTCTCACCGCCACGAAAGGTATGCTTGTCTCATCGGTTTTGGCAGCGGCATGCTTTTTCGCCGTCTACTTTCTCACCCGCGACTCAATAGGCAACAGCGGTTTATGGCTGGCCTTTCTACTCTTTCTGGCCATGCGCGGAATAGTCCAATTGCTCTGGGCACGGTTCAGAATAACTCAAAATTGTGTAACTATAAAAGATTGATTTTATGAACTTCGGTTTCGGGATAATAATACTCCTTGTAATGCTTTCGGCATGCACTTATGTAGGGTGGCATGTTTGGCAGATTCTTCCACTTCCCGTAATGTGTAAGTGGATTGCGGTTGCGTTAATGGCACTCTCTGTTGTGCTGCTTTTCACCAACTTCATCTTCGGGCTCGACAATAAACCCGCTACTCTGGCCACGATTCTCTACACCGTTGGCTCATCATCTATCTTCATCGGTCTCTACATGGCCATGCTTTTCATCGTTCTCGACCTGGGCAGGCTGGTTCATCTTATTCCTAAGAGCTTGCTATACAACAGTTGGGCGGGCAGCATCGCGGTGTTCGTTACGATTTCCGGGATATTCCTTTATGGCAACCTGCATTATTACAACAAAGCACGGGTAGACCTCAAGCTTGAAACGCCTGCTATATTGAAGAAGCCGGTGCGCATAGTCATGATGAGCGACCTGCATCTCGGCTATCCGAACCAGGTGGATGAGTTCCGTAAATGGGTAGACAAGGTGAACGCCGAACGGCCCGACCTAATTCTTATTGCAGGCGATATTCTTGACGGTAATATCGGTATCGTGCGACGACAGAACATGCAACAGGAGTTTCGCCGGCTCAACGCACCCATTTATGCATGCCTGGGCAATCATGAATATATGACCGGCAGGAATGAGTCGATTCGATTCTACAACGAAGCCGGCATAAATCTGCTCATCGACAGTGTGGCCACAGTTTCGCTCCCGTCTAAGGACACGATAGCGATTATCGGGCGCGACGACCGAACCAATCCTAATCGCAAAAGTGTTGCCCAACTCTTGGAAAATGCCCCTTTCGGTGCATTTTCCATCTTGCTCGACCATCAACCCTATCATCTTGAAGAAGCCGAGCAGGCTGGTATAAACTTCCAGTTCTCCGGACACACGCACTACGGACAAGTATGGCCCATCAGCTGGATTGAGGATTTGATATACGAAGATGCATTCGGTTCGCTCCGTAAAGGCAAAACCGACTATTATGTTTCGTCGGGCATCGGAATATGGGGTGGAAAATTCCGCATCGGCACACGCTCCGAATATGTTGTGGCCGAGATAAACTCAACTGCAAAATGATTGATTCGGCTATATTCCAAGGCAAAACGGCGCGATTCTACACGCTGGGATGCAAACTCAACTTCTCGGAAACAAGCACCTTCGCCCGTTGCCTGTTCGATATGGGTGTCACCGAGGCTTCCAAAGATGAGCAGGCCGACATTTGCCTCATCAACACGTGTTCGGTAACCGAGGTTGCCAACCACAAGTGCCGGCAGGCAATCAACAAGATGGTGCGCCTCAATCCTAAGGCTTTCATCATTGTCACGGGTTGTTATGCCCAGCTCGAGAGCGAAACGGTGGCACAGATTCCCGGCGTAGATCTGGTTTTGGGCAGCAATGAAAAGGCCGATCTGATTCAATATCTCAGCAACGCGTGGAATTCCAAACCCACCGACGGCAGTTTGCACGCCCATCACACTGTAAGCACTAAGAACATTAAATCGTTTCAGCCCAGCTGTTCGCGCGGCAATCGAACTCGCTATTTTCTCAAGGTGCAGGATGGATGCAATTATTTCTGCACCTACTGTACCATTCCTTTTGCAAGAGGTTTCTCACGCAATCCCAGTATTGCATCACTCGTAGAGCAGGCTCGCGAGGCAGCACGCGAAGGCGGGAAAGAGATTGTGCTCACCGGCGTGAATATCGGCGACTTCAGAACCGACTCGGGCGAAACATTCTACCGTCTGGTTGAAGCACTCGACAGAGATGTGGAGGGAATAGAACGATTCAGAATAAGTTCAATCGAACCCAACCTGCTCACCGACGAATTAATTGATTTCTGCGCCCGCTCGCGCGCCTTCATGCCCCATTTCCACATTCCGCTCCAAAGTGGTTCCGACGAGGTGCTTAAACTGATGCACCGCCGCTACGACACGGCTCTATTTGCTCATAAAATTGAGCTCATAAAGAAGCTAATGCCCCATGCATTCATCGGCGTGGACGTAATGGTGGGATGTCGCGGCGAACTACCCGAACATTTTGAGGCATCGTTCAACTTTATTGAATCGCTGCCGGTAACTCAGCTCCACGTGTTCCCCTACTCCGAACGCCCGGGCACGGCAGCGCTCTCCATCCCGCATATTGTCGACGAGCGCGAGAAGAAACGTCGTGCACACCGGCTCATCGAACTCTCCGACCGCAAAACCCAGCAGTTTTATGCCTCACACATAGGTTGCGAGGCCAGCGTACTTTTCGAGAAATCAATCAAGGGTAAAGCCATGCACGGCTTTACCGACAACTACATTCGCGTTGAACTCTCGCCAGATAGAACGAAAGAGGAATACGACAATCAGATAATCGCCGTACGGCTCGGCGACTTCAATTTCGATAAATCAGCCCTGAAAGCAGAAATAATATGAAAGTAGCAATAGTGATTCTCAACTGGAACGGCCGTAACATGCTGGCCAAGTATCTACCCACAGTATTGGAGTTCTCGCGCGAGGATGCCGAAGTAATCGTGGGCGACAATGCATCGACCGACGACTCCCTCGAGTGGCTGCGCAACAACTATCCCAATCTGCGAACCATAGCGCTTGACCGAAACTACGGTTTCGCCGAAGGTTATAATCGAGCCCTCAGCCAGATTGAGAGCAAATACTACGTACTGCTCAACAGCGACGTGCTAGTGACTCATCACTGGCTCACGCCGCTCGTAGAAGAAATGGATGCTCATGCCGACATAGCCGCTTGTCAGCCCAAGCTACTGTCCATGGTCGACAACGATGCCTTCGAATATGCCGGCGCGTCGGGCGGATTCATCGACAAATACGGCTATCCATTCTGTCGCGGTCGACTCTTCGAAACCCTCGAAGACGACAACGGGCAGTACGACAACCGCCAGCAGGTGCTCTGGGCAACCGGCGCATGCCTCATGATTCGCTCGGCCGACTATTGGGCAGCAGGCGGGCTCGATGGCCGGTTCTTCGCCCACAACGAAGAAATCGACCTCTGCTGGCGACTGCATCTCATGGGACGAAAAATATTCTGCTTCCCCGAGAGCCACGTGTTCCACCTCGGCGGCGGAACATTGCCCAAATCGAACCCGCAGAAAACATTCCTCAACTTCCGAAACAACCTCACCATGCTTTGGAAGAACCTCCCAAAGAGCGAACTCCGCAGCGTTATGCGAATCCGTTTCTTCCTCGACTATCTAGCCGCTTTCGGAACCCTGATTCTCAACCGCAACACAGGCGATTTCCTAGCTATCTTCCGCGCCCGCCGTGCATTCAAGAAATGGCGAACCACGTTCCGCGACCCCTCATGCGAAACGACATCCCAAGCCGATTCCAACGACGGACGAAAGCCCTACTCCATCTTGTGGGAGTATTATATAAAAGGTCACAAGAAGTTCGACGACCTCCCATCGTAACCCACCCGGCAAACGCAAAACATCTTCGCCGCAACCACCATTTCGAAATAAAAAAAACGGCATATCAGAAAGCCAAACAACATTCGAAGACCCGGAACGTCGCAATCCGGCAACAAAAAGGCTTTCGAAGCCCTGGAACGTCGCAATCCGGCAA
>ERZ773067.81-NODE-81-length-59845-cov-10.801923_pt1 | contig 59845 bp, 58 predicted proteins | sample MGYA00580622_ERZ773067 | MGnify/ENA primary metagenome ERZ773067 (study PRJEB29015, sample SAMEA2737998) | human oral metagenome | biome: human oral; feature: human-associated habitat; material: dental | place: China | collected 2113 ...
GCTCCCCCGTAAAAAATCACGGCAGAGTGAGGGTCATATCATGCTCCCCCGTAAAAAATCACGGCAGAGTGAGGGTCATATCATGCTCCCCCGTAAAGAATCATGGTAGAGTGAGGGTCATATTATGCTCCCACATAAAAAATCGTGGTAGAGTGAGGGTCATATTGTACTCCCCCATAAAAAATCATGGCAGAGTGAGGGTCATATCGTGCTCCCACATAAAAAATCACGGCAGAGTGAGGGGCATATCGTGTTCCCACATAAAAAATCACGGCAGAGTGAGGGTCACGAACTCGCATAAAAAAAAGAGGAATCATTCAGAATGATTCCTCTTTTTGCGCTCCAGGATGGGCTTGAACCAACGACCCCCTGATTAACAGTCAGGTGCTCTAACCAACTGAGCTACTGAAGCAGGTTTTTGTCCTATCAGGCGAATGCAAAAGTAGGGTGAAAAACCGGAACATCCAAAATTTTCATTGGAAAAGTTGTTTGAACAAAGGGCTGCAAGGCCATGAATGAAAGAGTGGGAGAAAGAACAATACGCAAGTCTGCAAAGATTGCAGAGCTTGCGTATTGTAAGATTTTTCTTTTGAAAGAGAATGTGAGGAACTATCTCACAATTATTTTCTTCCCAGCATGGATATAGACTCCCGGCTTGGCTGGACGAAGGAGACGTTGTCCTGCGAGGGTGTAGTAATAAGGATCGGAGTTCGCCGACTGATATTGCGGGCGATTGATTCCGGTAGTTACGTTGACTTTATATTTACTGCCGTCGAGCGAATTGGAGATATTGAAAAATGAAGTTTCTTTCACGTCCAGCACATCAACCGTTTGTGGGGTTCCGCTTCCTACGCTGAAAACAAAGTTCACCACGTCAGTTGAAGTTGTGATATTAAAGCTCTTGACGAACCATTTCTTTCCGTTGCGAGTTTCAATGTCGGTCACTTTATCGCCAGGCCAACTGCCCGATACGGTTGAGTGACTGCCTCCCCAAATCCAGAAGTTTATTGCGGGCGAAGCTCCCGATGTAGAGGCCGCGCTCCATGCCGGGCCGGCGTCGTCGGCATTCACGTAGACTTTTATTTCATAGGGCGAAAAGTTGCGAACATTATACTGTCGGGTCACGATACCGCTAACTGCCGAACCTATCAGAAGTCCAACTTTGAGCGTTGTTGTCCCGGCGGGAATTGTGAGAGTTTCGCCGCTTTGAGCTTGCGTGCTGCTGGCGGTGGGATTAGTTCCATCGGTTGTGTAGACCAACTTTGCGCCCGCCGTGGCTGATACTGCCGTGAGAGTAGTTTTTTGCGTGCCTTCGTATGTTCCGCTGGGCAAATCGACCCATGCTGTTTCGGTTTCAGGCGAAAGATAATAAGCGTAATGATAGCCGCTGAGCACCTTCACAAAACGATTAGCCGGAATCGACAACGAGTTGGCATCAGAACCCACAATCACCAGCAGTTTACCGCGTGTGCCGTCGACCGTATTGGCATAATATCGGTTATTGTTTCTATAGTTCGTATAGTTGCTCATATTAGTTATTCCTGCAATTTTACGTGCGTCAATCATCGCCTTTATCTCTTTTCCGTAAGCCCGATAATGTGAATAAAACACACATGGCGTACCCGGCATTGCCAGCATGAAAGCATTAGCTGCCAGGGTGTCTTTACGAAGCGGGTCGTTCTGCTCGGTTGCCGAACGATATTGCGTATCATGATTTTCAACGAAAGTAACAGCCCACTGCTTATAGGCTCCATTATTGATGTTTATACCAGTTGCCTGACTCGCATCGCTCAGCAACGACCAGTTAGACGAACCGGTTTGCTGACCATTTGTAGACCCGTTAATCGCATTGCGCACCGCATATCGGAAAGCAAAATCGAAAGCTGCACTTCTCTTTCCAGTCGCGTCAATCCAGCTTCTCACGCTATGCGCATTACCATCCCAATATTCACCTACGGAAAACTTCACACCTGCGGCAGCATTATAATTTCCCACATGTTCGCCGGCGAATCCTTTTACCATGTCATATCTGAAGCCTGAATATCCAAGGTCATCGAGCAAATACTTCTCGTAGGCCTTCACGATTCTCTGCACGTTTGCACTTCGATGGTCCAAGTCGCGCATTCCGCCCCAGTCTTCACCGTCGTCGTTATGACTGCCGAGCTGAACACCCTCGCTAGCCGCCTGAGTAGCTGTCTGACCGCCATCATCGTTGGCACAGATGTCGGTCGAGAGAAGTTGATACGTATTACCGCCATAAGTCTCGGCCGGAAAAGCGAACCATCCTGTTGTATTATGATGATTCACAACCACGTCGGCAATCGTTCCGATTCCCGCAGCCTTGAATGCGCCAATCATCGACCGCAATTCGGCCTCGGTTCCGAAGCTCGAATTCTGGTTGAAATAATAATAAGGTGTATAGCCCATCGTATTGTAATTCTCTAAACATTTACCACTTTGCGGAACCCAAACGAGGTCAAAATATCCCGCAAAATCGCCAGTTTGCGCCTCCAGTGCAGTCCATTTCGATTCACTGAAAGAATCCCAGAAGAATCCTTGCAACATAACTCCATTATAGTTTGCCGGCCATCCGTCGGCCATCGCTGTTAGTGCTAGCACTAATCCGAAAACACTTGAAAGAATACGTTTCATCTCTTTTATACCTTTTTTGATTTATACCTTATCGGCATACCAACGGGCATGCTTTTCCGGTTCACAAATGTAATCTAATATCCTTCTTATATTTCAGTGCCACATGTCTCTCCGAGCAGTTTTAGAGTGTAAACGTTTACCTCCGAAATAAATCTTTTCCAGTATCACATTGTCTTTCCAAGCATATCGCGTCTCTTTTACTCCCGTATCTCGGGGATACGTATGTAGACAAATAATTATCAACGTGTAGGAATGATGAAGACATTTGTCGAGACGACATATACACTGGAGAAAGGAACATAATCTTCGGGTGTTGTGGAATACAGTGTAGTCTTTGTATCGGAACCTGTATCGGGATTGGTTTGTGTGGCAAAAAGAGAAAAAAATTAGGGTGAATCGGAAGATTCACCCTAATTAAAGAATTTATTTCTGTTGTCCTAGGCGGATTCGAACCACCACAAACAGAACCAAAACCTGTTGTGCTACCATTACACCATAGGACAGAATTTCTGCGTGCAAAGGTAAATCGTTTTATGAGCCTATCCAAATTTTTGTAAAACAGATACTCCTAATGTTAGGCCACGATGATTAGATGATAGTTCTTTTTTCCTTTTTGGATGAGGATGTATTTATCGTCTATGAGGTCGGTTTCGGTTATTGCCTGGTCGAAAGCTTGGAGCTTTTCTTTGTTGAGCGACACGCCGCCACCTTTAACCATCTTGCGCATCTCGCTTTTGCTTGGGAAGATTTGCATGCCTTCTTGATTGAGGGCGTCGACAGCTGGCTGACCGATGATGCTGTCGCGAGAAACATGATAGTGGGGCACGTCTTTAAAGACATCGGCAAATGTTTGCTGGTCGAGTTGGAGGAGATTTTCTTTGGTTGATTTGCCGAAGAGAATGTTCGAGGCTGCGATGGCCATATCGAGGTCGGCTTGCGAGTGAACCATTCGTGTAACTTCTTGGGCAAGTCGGCGTTGGAGGGTGCGTTGGCCGGGGTCGTTCCGATGTTCCTGAATAAGGTTATCGATGGTTTCCTTGTTGAGCGATGTGAATATTTTGATGTATTTCTCGGCATCGTCGTCGGTCACATTAAGCCAGAATTGATAGAAGGCGTAGGGGGTGGTTCGTTTGGGGTCGAGCCATATATTTCCGCTTTCGGTTTTTCCGAATTTCTTTCCGTCGGCTTTTGTGATAAGGGGGCATGTGAGGCAGTAGGCGTTGGCTTCTTGTCCGAGGGTTCGGCGTATTAGTTCTGTTCCGGTTGTCATATTTCCCCATTGGTCGTTTCCTCCGAGTTGTAGTTTGATTTGGTTGTTTTGGTAGAGATACAGGAAGTCGTAGCCTTGCAAAAGTTGGTAGGTGAATTCGGTGAACGAGAGTCCGTCGCTAGCTTCGCCGTTGAGTCTTCTCTTCACGCTGTCTTTTGCCATCATGTAGTTCACGGTGATGTGTTTTCCCACTTTTCGTGCGAAGTCGAGGAATGAAAAGTCTCTCATCCAGTCGTAATTGTTCACCATTTCGGCTTTGTTGGGTTCGTTGCTATCGAAGTCGAGGAACTTTGCGACTTGCTGTTTTATTGCTTCCTGGTTATGATATAGTGTCTCGGTGTCGAGCAGATTTCTTTCTTGGCTTTTACCTGATGGGTCGCCAATCATTCCGGTTGCTCCGCCGACAAGCAGATAGGGTTTGTGTCCGCATCGTTGCAGATGTTGGAGCATCATAATCCCACATAGATGTCCTATGTGAAGCGAGTCGGCCGTGGGGTCGGTTCCAAGATAGGCCGATACCATTTCTTTTTCCAGGAGCTCTTCTGTTCCCGGCATTATTTGCGCTAGCATACCGCGCCAACGGAGTTCTTCTACAAAGTTTTTCATTATCGATGTGTTTTGTGTTTTTGAAATGTTTATGGAACGGGGTCATAGCCGCTTCCACCCCATGGATTGCACCTGAGTATGCGCCAGATGGCGAGCATAAGACCTTTTACAGGACCGTGCTTAAGCAATGCTTGTCGAGCATATTCAGAGCATGTGGGCACGAATCGGCAAGAGGGCGGAGTGTAGGGTGAGATAGCAACTTGATAGAATTTTATCGGGAGAAGGAGAAGTTGTACTAGGATTTTCGACAGGGTTCCGATGATTTTTGATGCTGTTTTCATTAGGACTTACAGGCGTTCTGCTATTCTGTTGAGCAGGTTGACGACTTTTGATTGCACATTTGTTGAGTCATGCAATTGGTTGTCTATCCAAATAAAAGCTATAAGAAGTTGTTTTTGTGGAGTTAGTTTGTCGAATAAGATTTGTTTATTCCTCCTATAGGCCTCGCGCACCTGTCTTTTCACTCGATTTCGTTTCACAGCTAGTTTGAGTTGCTTTTTCGGAACGCTGACTAGCACTTGTACTTTACCTTCATCGGTTCCCTCTTCGATTAACAGATAAATTGCCCGCAATGGAAATGCTGTCATCGAACGGCTCGCTCCCCCACAGAAGAGTTTATCGATTAGTTTCCTGCTACATAATCGTTCTTCTTTTCGAAAGGAGAGTTTATTGCTTGCGGGCATACTATGTTTAGGGGGGAGAAGATTCCTTATTTGTTCTTCTTTAGATAGTCGCTAAGTGCACTTGTCATAGATGGAAACTTCTCTGAAGGTGCTTCAAGATCAAGCCTAAGTCCTTGCTTAGTTACTTCCTTAGCTGTTGCCGGACCGAAAGCGGCTATTTTGGTTTCACCTTGCTCGAAGTCGGGTATATTTTTCTTCAGAGCCTGCACGCCTGTCGGACTGAAGAATACAAGCATATCGTAGTCGAAGTCTTTCTTTTCTTCTTCGGTAAGATCATTGCTAACAGTGCGATACATAACGCATTCCTTGTGCTTTAGTTTATGTCCTCCCAGCAGAGTGTTTATAGCTTTATTATGTACTGAACTTTGCGGAACGAGATACTTCTCGTCCTTATGTTTCACCATTGTGGGAACGAGATTGTCGAGCTTTCCGGAAGTTCCAAAGAACACTTTGCGTTTGCGATATTGAACGTATTTCTGGATATAGAGCGCAATGGTTTCAATGACGCAGAAATATTTCATTGTTTCGGGAATGGTTATTCGCATCTCCTTTGCCAATTTGAAGTAGTTGTCGATGGCATGTCTGGATGTGAACACCACTGCAGTATAGTCGAGCAAGTTTATTTTTTGCTGGCGGAATTCCTTTGCCGTGAGTCCTTCAACTTTGAAGAACGGACGAAAAATAAATTCCACTCCGAATTCTTTTGCAATGTCATAATAGGGTGATTTGTCATTGGAGGGTTGTGGCTGAGACACCAATATCTTTTTTATCATTTTATTCTAAAAGTTTATTTTCAGAAAGTTCTCTACATATATCAAAATCCCTGCTAATGCTGTGAGTGGCATTATCTCAAGGGCGCAAAAGTACAAAATTATTTGTAGACCTAAATTGGTGCTTTTGAAAAACACCGCATACTGCTTTTGCATTGTAAACAGCTTAATTAAAAGCGTCACCGACAGAGTGTAGATGAGTGCAACTTGCATTGAAAGATTGAAATAGACCAGCAGAAGAACCAGAGGGAAAAGCAGCAGCCCTTCGATCGATGTGATGAAAAACCACCATTGTAGCCAACGCTGATTATCACTCTTGTTGAAGTAAACCCAATTCACTATTGAATACAGCATTCGTTTGAAGAGGAAATAGATTACAAATAGCGCGAAATATATTCCTACGTTTTTCATTTGTAGATCGTAGGAATGAATCTCTCCATTAGCCGAGTTATTATAGAGATTGTAGATTATGCTCAGAAGTAACGCTGCTTGGACAAACAGAAAAACTTGGAAGCGCATCTCGCCATAGGTTTCAACGTTGCTTTTCCTGTCTTTAGGCATTTTGAAAAGCGTTCTGAGCTGCCGGTTAATAAAGTTGCGCGACATCGAAATGGCAAACATCGCCAAAATAAAGCAAATGATGAGTAAACCTATCAAGGTATTGTCGCTACTAATGCTGTAGGGTTTCGGATCGCCTAGGATACCTCCGGTATTAACCGGTTCCATAGGACGAAAAAATTTATTGCCTTTGAAATAACTTTCCTCCTGGAAACGAATATCAGTGAGTTTGAATTGTTTTATAGTTTTCGGTTGCAACAAACTCGGCGAAGATGTTTTCTTCGCCGAGTTCCCTGTCACAACTGTTGCTGTGTAACTGTTAGATTGCAAGAGAATATTGGAAGCTTTCGACATACGTGTGTTTACAATCCGAAGGCTTTCTTAATTTCATTCACCTTGTCGAGTTTCTCCCAAGTGAAGAGTTCAACCTGTATTTTCTGCGTATTGTGGTATCGACTAGTGAATATTTTTTCAACCCATTCGTTCCGGCGTCCCATATGTCCGTAAGCAGCTGTTTCTAGGTACATCGGTTGACGCAGTTTCAGCCTGCGCTCGATAGCTTTTGGACGAAGGTCGAACATCGACTTAATCTTCTCGGCTATTTCGCCGTCGGACATCTTAACTTTCGACCGTCCATAGGTATTCACATAAACACTTACCGGCTCAGCCACACCTATTGCATAAGCAAGCTGAACGAGCATCTCGTCGGCCACGCCTGCTGCAACCATATTCTTAGCTATGTAACGCGAAGCGTAGGCTGCCGAACGGTCGACCTTACTCGAATCCTTACCCGAAAATGCTCCGCCACCGTGGGCACCTTTACCACCGTAGGTATCTACGATTATTTTCCGACCCGTAAGACCAGTATCTCCATGCGGTCCACCGATAACGAATTTACCCGTTGGATTAACGAAATATTTTATATCGTCACCGAACAGTGACAGAACTTTTTCAGATTCTATCTGAGCCTTAACCCGCGGCATAAGAATCGTTTTCACATCCTCCCGAATCTTGTTGAGCATAGCCTTTTCAGCCGCTTCCTTCTTCTCGTACGAATCACTCTCGGCGCTAATAAACTCGTCATGCTGTGTCGAAACAACAATCGTGTCTATCCGTCGAGGAATATTGTTGTCGTCGTATTCAACCGTCACTTGGCTCTTCGAGTCGGGCCGCAAATAAGTCATTAGCTTACCTTCTTTCCGAATATCAGCCAGTGTCCGCACGATGAGATGTGCCAAATCAAGTGTCACGGGCATATAGTTGCTCGTTTCGTTGCAGGCATAACCAAACATCATACCCTGGTCACCGGCGCCTTGATTATCTATATCGCCGTTGTCGACTCCACGGTTAATATCGTCGCTCTGCTCATGAATGGCCGAGAGAACTCCACAGCTATTACCATCGAACTGATATTCGGCCTTCGTATATCCTATATTATTAATTGTGTTACGCGCAATGGTCTGTAGGTCGACATATTCTTTCGAACGAATTTCGCCCATGATGACCACCTGTCCTGTTGTGTTGAAAGTTTCGATGGCGCAACGTGCATCTTGGTCGTAAGCAAGAAATTGGTCGAGTAGCGCATCGCTGATTTGGTCGGCAACCTTATCGGGATGTCCCTCGGAAACCGATTCTGAAGAAAATAAATATGCCATTTGTTTTGAGTCTTGTTTTTTAATTTATTGTTTGCAAAGGTACAGCAAACTTGTTTCGCAGACAAGATTGTTAGCCCCGGAAGGAACGACAGACGTATGAGAAGACAAACAAAGAAACAAAGATGTGAGAATCCGTAATCCTCATGCCTATTAGAATCGAGTAGAGCTGCATGTAAAGACTGATAAACTAAATCAATGCTAATTCGACCTGGCTATTCCGCATTTAGGAACGGGCTCAGTGTCTATCTGTCCGTCCGTCAGGACGGAATAAATTTACACATGAGCTCAATAAGCCTGAATATATTTATACGGCTGGTAGCCTAATTGGTGTGGTGGAGACAAACAGACACGAGATCGTTCCTACATATAGTCTACCGGTTGAATGGAAGGTCTTCTTAAACCAAACCTACATTAAAAATCAAACGGCCCAACTCTTGCGATAATATCGCAAATAAGAAATCTGATAGTTTAACTATTACGACAACATCGCAGAAAAACAAACGCTGGAATCTTACTGTTAGACTATGCTCATACCGAACACACTGAAAAAAAATAGGGCTGCCACCTAATTAAAGGTTGCAGCCCTATTAAATACAATAATATGGACTTATATTTTTATTCAGCTATTATCTGTTGATAAGCTTCTTACCATCCTTGATAACAACGCCCTTGTAGTTCTTACCTACCTGCTGGCCGCTGAGATTATAAATCTTGCCATTATTAACGACCTTAGCCTTATCGGCTTCGATGTTTTCAATTCCATCGGCGATAGTGGCGCTACCTTGAAGAACAATGATTGGAGTCTTAGATTTGCCAGTCTTACCCTGGAGGTAAACCACTCCAACGCGCTTATCTACACCTGAAGGTAGAGCATTGCATATCGGTTTAACAATAGAGATACTGTTCTTTGCATCAAGTTCTGTAGCATCCACATCAGTAATCCAATCCGGCTTATCTGCAACGAAATAGTTGAAATTTCCACTCTGATCTTGGTATGGGAATGCTGTGAATACAGGTGCTCCACCAATGTTCTGCTTACCAGTCTTACCTTCATTAGAGATTGTCTGACCGTCGTTGGATACACGAAGAATATTCATATCGTGAAGCTCTGTTCCATCCATAGATACGTTAGCAGCACATTCGATATAGTCGAATCCACCTTTGACGCTAAAGAACAAGCTCAATCCTCCATAAATATCAATTTCCCTGAAGTCTCCATTCGCTGCTCTCCAAATACCATGCGACTGTATGTTCACGGAATCTTCAACCAACTGCTCACTTCCACGGAAACCGACGTTAATACCTGGATCCTGGAAACCGGTTATAACCATTGCATGAGGACCTTCAACTACGAAAGGAACATTACCAAGGGAACCGCTTAATGGGTCTATTCCTTTCTTATGGAAATTGATATTCACAACTCCAAACTTAAGTTTTCCCTGTTCCCCAACCGGAACTACTTCAGTTACATCGTCAGCAGTAGCTTCAAGCTTGGCTATCGTATCAGTCCCGAGCGACCATTTCCCTTCGCTATCTTCAGAAGCATTGAGAATAACCATTTTCAATTTTGCATTTGCAGCAATCGGGTGATTATCCTTAGATAGCACTAGGAAATGATAATCTTCTACATATAAAGGAGCTGCTGGTGCGGGTATATATTGAATAACTCCGACATTCTTCAATTTAGCTCCATCTTTGAATTCAACCTCACCGGTTCCGTATATGTAATTGATTCCATCTTTCTGGCCTTTATTATACCAAACTGCACCCAAACCGTAGTTTTTCGCCGTCATAGTGTCGAAGAAAGACAGATTGGTTATTGTATCTACAGCTAATAAGGATGGGCCATACTGGGCAAAATACTTGTTAGATTCACCCAATTGATAGGACTGTGTTCCTCTGTGCAGAACAGGAGTATAATAACCACTTCCTGAATAATTGGTTACAAGATTACCATAAACGAAGTTGAAATCTGCATCTACAAACTGTGGATCAGCCGGCTTACTATCCTTACCTATAGTCCAATTGGTTTGTTTCTTGTTTGTAGATTTGTTGTAGAACTTCATATCGAATCCAGGAGGAACTACCAAAGCACTTATATAACGCTGTTTACCATCTGCAGTTATACCTGTGTACATTGTTCCTACCGGACGTGTGTAGTAAAGACCTTCAGGAAGCCCCTTGCGCGGAGCTTTTTTCTTTACAACCGGAGCTTCTAGGCTCCCAATAGCAACCTCTGCCTTTTCCATGCTGAGGTCAACTTTCTTGAATCCCGCATTACTCTTAATAGAATTTTGAGCGAAACTCGATACTGCTATCATCGTAGCAGCCGTAAGCAATAAAACTTTCTTCATACTAGTAATAATTAAATAAATACTACATTAAACTTAGAACGAACCACTGATTGGCGTCCATTGCCGAAACCAGCTTGATTGAATTCAAATCAAAAGCCGTTTTGTCGCGTGTGACAGTAAACTTCTGACTGAAAATATCTAGAAGGGTTCTTGCTTCGGGCACTCTGGTCAACAATGTTTGAGCCGGTGTGCTACTCGGAGCAGAAAAATTCAGTGTTATGCCGGTATCATCCTTCGCATAGGTGTAGTCGTACCACACAATAACTGTCTGCAAACCATTTCTAAATGAAATGCCTATCTGATAAAAATCTTCTCTGTCTTTTTTCTTGAACTGGAGCATGTTCAATGTAATTCCCTTCGAACGGAAGGCCGTAGCCACATTGTCATAAACAGTTTTGAAAGATTCAGACTTCCCGTTGGCATTAGTCATTCTCCAACTCTTCAGTTTCTTTGCCAGTGTTGCAGTTTCGTTAAAGAAACGAAGAGGGTCGTCACCCGAGATATAAAAATTCTCGTTTACAACAAAGTCCTTACCGTTCTTTGTAACCATCTGGAATTGGTCTTTCTCTGCATTATAACGGAATTCTTGCACCGATGTAGTTCCATAAACCTTGGGGTCGCGGAAACGGAGGAAGTAATCGCTACCGTTCTTCGTTACCAAAAAAGGATTGAAACTTTCATTGAGTACTCCATCCAAGTTATATGGATAGATGTTCGGAATACCGTCGTCGGCTCCTTCCATCTTATAAATGCTATCTCCGAAATGAATCACATCGAAAGTAGGAATCTTCGAAGGGAACATCTGCTTCTGGAAAGATGTCATCTCATTAATATAGTCGCTGTATTTAACGCCTTGCTCCATTGGAGTAAGTAGGTTATAGGTTCCGCGCTTCTTTCCTTTAAGCAACATATAGCTGGCATCTTCGGGTGCCTGTACTATAACGAACTCATAGTCGCCGCCTATCCCGACCCCAGTTTCATTCTTCGGATGATCTTGAGTTCCGGTTGAAGGAACATCCTCCGGATTAGAGAAAGCGTGAATAACCTTATTATAGGTGTTGAACGTCAATACAGGCCCATTATCGGTTATAACCTCCCAAGAGGAAGAATCTTCCATGAACATATTTCCACTAAGGATATTATTCATCGCAGCCTTGACTGAACGGTCCTTATTGAAGTCTACCAGAACTAGATAACCATTTCCAAATGGAGCTTCTTTATCAGTAGTTGGATAGAGCTGCATAACCCATCCATTAGGCTGAGCCTCCAAACGAGAAGAGTATAATTCGCTAGCTGCATTGAGTCGCTCAGCAGCACTCTGACTGAATATATTATCTTCTTCACCTGCACATCCGGCAAAAGCAACATACGCACCTAAGAGAAGAGATAATTGAAATATCTTATTCATAATACTGATTCTAAAATGTTATTGTTGTAAAGCCTTGTATTGATAAACCCACTGACGTAGCTTATCGATAATCTTCTTACCGTCAGTATCGATACTTATAAGTCTATTCTCGAGGTTACCATAGGCGTCAAGTTTGAATGTTCCATCAGGATTCTTTACAAACTGCCTTGACTGAACTTCACGACGAAGTTTATCTAAGTCTATCTTGTAATGTAGCATTAGATAGTTTCTCACAAGATCAACCTTTTGTAGGATAACTTCACGACCATTAATACCAGATGTATGAAGCCATTGAACCTTACCGTTTGCATCCAGAATAACATGACCTGCTGCATTGCGTACGCATCTGCGACGATAAACCTTATTCTCGCCACTCTCATTTTTCTTAAAGTATCCAATGGTATCCTTATTATAGCCATTAGGATTCCTCAGCAATTGAGCATATGCTTGTGCATCCTTACAATCAACCTGCTCCCATTCGTATTCTGCAGAATGTAAGAGTTGATTCCAACTAATAGAGTCACGAGTTATATAGTTCGCCATAGACTCTGCCCAGTCTTCATAAACCGCACTGGAGGCATAACTACTAACAAAACCACGACCTGCAGTTACAGAGTCGGCAATATTATTCCAACCAGATGCATCATATAAGCTATTGGACAAGGTATTGAACCTTAGAGGACGCTCATGAGTTTGGTCTAGGATATGTGCAAACTCATGATGCATAGTCTTAAAGAAATACTCGTTCATAACATAAATGTTACTAACATCCAGATTGTTTGCATTGTACAGATTAATTTTCACACCGCTACTGGCATCTCCAAGCACTTCGGTTCCCTTAGACGGATTGTAATTCTTTGAACCTGCAACCTGAATTACTCGAGGACTGTATTTCTTCATAAAGCTCTTATCAGCAATCGTGTCGTAAACATCATACCAAAGATATTTTGTGAGCACAGCCAAATCTACACTTTTATCATAAGCAGCAGGAGTTAGATTCTTTGTCATATCGGAACCAACATCCTCCATCCTATAAATGAAACGCAAATTATAAGGCTCCAGGAATTGCTTCCTAAGAAAGGTGTCGAGCGGGAATGTTACAGAGCTCTTATCTAAGTAATCGACAGATGCTCTTGTATCGAATATCGTAGGTGTAAACGAATCGTCTTTACTGCAAGAAGAAAAAACGATACCTGTTATTATTACAACACCTAGAAAAAACTTCTTAAAATTAAGTTTCATATGTATATCCTCCTTAATTATTTATTTCTCAACCTATCCAAATTCATAGAACTCGAATTGACCTTAGAATTAGATGATGAGAAATCTAATTGTGCTGGTTTACCTCCGGTGATACCTGTACGAGCAGATTCTGTTCCTGCAGAAAGAACTTCCCATGGAATCTCTATTATTCTCTTGGCATTATCTGCTGTTATAGTATCGCTCGAAAGCCCAACAATATGCTTCAAAGGAAGCCCCCAACGGCGAATATCAATGAATCGCATTCCCTCGAAGGCGTTTTCATAACGACGGAAATCATTTAAACAATTCATGTAAGGAACAGCTGCAGCAGGAATATTAAGTCCAACCCTTGCTTGTGCAAAGCTCCAGTCCTTAAAACAGTTTTCATGATTTTCATCACTCCAATAACTTAAAAGAACATCCTTTGTGAGGAATTTTGTATTACCTGTTGTAAGATGGGCATCTTTATCCTTCTGCGAGAAATTCTTCAAAGAATAGTTCCAATAGGCCATCAAGTCGGCAGCGGCATCATCATAACGACCTAACATAATTTTAGCCTCGGCACGTTCAAGCAAAAGTGAATTAGAGGTGAACGCACGGTATATAACATGAACATACCCCGTACCAGCTATCTTGTTTACGTATTGGAATTTCTCCTGAATCTTAGCTCCAAAGAATCCATAATCGCTAGAACCACTACCATAAAGCATTCCACTAATAATTGGAATACTGGGTGCAATAAATCCAGACCAAAGGGGGCTAGGGTGTACCATTAGAGTAGCGCGAGCAGCAGGACCTGCACAAGAATAGCGAGAGCCGAATATTCGTCTAGGAAGGGCAGAATAAGTAGGTATAAGCAACAAATTATTATTCAATTCTGGATTTTGCCAAGCCGTTGCATAATCAGAAAGATTTGCTGTCTTCTCAAATACAGAATAGTCCATCATCATACGCTGAAGCCGAACTGTAGTATCTGCTCCCAAGACAGCATCAGCATGAGCTATAACCTTTTCATACTGATGGGTAAAGAGATAAAATCGAGCAGCAAAAGCATGTGCAGCATTAACATTAAAATGGTATTTGGGAGCTACCTTATAATTAATATCAGAAATCTTCTCCAGTCCTAACTCTAAGTCTTTCTGTATACTATTGTAATTATCAGCAACACTTCCTCTTGGGTAATTCGACATTACAACATTATTTGTATGAGTTACATAAGGAATACCTTTATCATTCTTACTTGTCTCTGCATCTTTAAAGGGACTTGCAAAGAAATTAACAAGCATAAAGTGACTATAGGCACGCAGAAGTAAAGCTTCTCCTTCAGCAGCTCTCATCGATGGGCCGCGTTCAAGTGAATTAGGCACTAATTTATTTATTGCTTCTATCGCATAGTTAGCACAAGCTATGGTACGATAATAAGAAGCCCAAAGCTGTCCAGGAGAATCGCTCTCACCATAAGTGGCTTGAGTAGCAGGCTCGAAACGGAACAACTGATCGTCCCAACGAGCATACGAAGCATAGTTATAGTGAGAAAGTATCTGTTTATCATTAGGACTAGTCGGTAAGTGAGGAGATTGATTGTCAATAAGATTATCACTCGAGAGCTCACCTACCCAAGACGGGTTAGAATAAGGATAAGAAGTGATAAGCAATTTAATAATCTTCTCCTCGGAGTCAATCTCAGTACGCTCATCCGGATTTTTATCCAAGAAGCTATCGCTGCACGATGTGAGACCAACTGCAGTCATACCAAGAAATAAGGCTATATATTTTATTGATTTCATATGGAATCGTTTTGTGTAGATTAAAGCATATAAAAACTTATAGTCCCAAGCGAACTGTCAGTGTGAATTGTTTGGAAAGCGGTGAAGACACACCACCTGCACTAACGAATTCCGGGTCTTGACCATTAAGCTTTTTATCAGCATAGATAAGGAATAGGTTGGTAGCATCAAGCTTAAGAGAAGCGCTACGAAGACCTATCTTATTAATGAGTGAAGGTAAAAAGTCATAAGTCAAAGAAATATCTTTCATTCTTATGAAGCTACCATCGGCGACGCGTGCCGAACTATAGTTATAAGAATTATAAGCAAATCTCAGGTTTCTATCATTGTAATATTGACGTCTAGAAGCTATAGCTGGAATAGTTGTGAGCTTTTCATCTCCAGGCATTACCCAACGGTTCTTAAATTCCTTAGGCATAGCATCCATATCAGAATAAACTGCTGAGAATACCGGATCGAGACGAACCTTATTTCCAAAGCTATATGTTACAAAAACATTGAGTTTCCAGTTCTTCCAACGTACAGAGTTATTCAAACCGCCAGTTACAGTAGGTTCTGTAGAACCTTCATATTTCAGGAAGTTCAACTTCTCAAATTCCTGGAAGTTGATGTCTGTAGTTGTAACCTCACCATTTTGATTTATTATTTGTGGCACCCCTTCGTCATTCAAACCCACAAAAGGAATTGAGAACAAAGAGCGGTGAGGATAGCCTCTACGAATATTAGAACCTGAGTTATATATGAGATTTATAACTGAAGCGCGAGAAAGGACATCGGTAATCTCTGTATGTGTATAAGAGAAAGTGAAGTCGGAAGTCCAATCCCAGTTCTTAGTCATTATATTGTGCGTGGTGAGTGCTGCCTCAACACCATAGGATTTCATAGAAGCAACATTGGCGAATTTACGTATTTCACCATCCTCTCCACGTGTATTCACATATCCCATAAGATCGAAGTTGTCACGCCAATACCAGTCTGTAACCAAATTTATTCGGTTATCTAGGAAACCGAGGTCAACACCGATATTAAACTCTTTCTTCTTTTCATAAGTCAACTCGGAGTTACCATTCTGTGCCAAGGCTATACCCGTTTCCTGCTGAGCTCCCTGGGGTCGCCATACCGTTTCTGGTGAGAATACCGGCAGGGCATTTGAAGCAGCAATCTGGTCACCTGTTAGAGAATAACTCAAACGTAGGGTTCCATAGGATACAAGAGCATGGTGTGCATCCGACCATTTTTTAAACCATTCTTCTTCTGAAGCATTCCAACTCACACTGACATTTCCTGTTGGGAGCCAGCGGCTACTTCTAGATTTACCGAGATTGTTATTACCATCATAACGACCTGTTAGATTCAAGGTATAACGACCCTTATAAGAATAATTCAAATTCGCATAGTAAGCCAGACGACGTGTCCATTGCTTAGAAAACTCTTGTAGTATGGTCCCTTCCTCACGAGCTTGTTTATAGAATAGTTCGTAGATTGTTTGTTTCCGACCATTATTATAGTCAACGGCATAAGCACTATTCATACGTGCATCATAATCAGCACGGTTTGCATCCATACCAATAAGAGCATTGAAAATGTGCATGTCATTCCATCTGCCTGCATATTGCATTGTTCCACGGAAGTCAAGCTGCTTCAAAGTATTCTCGTTCATAATGTTTATACCACCAGTTGGCATAACAGAAACAGGAAGACTATTGGGTTTATCGGGGTCAGTATATAAGAAAGAGTTATTACCCCTTATATTCGGATTATCTACACCAGCACGATAAGCTTCAGCCTGATTAGAATTATTCATAATAATATGCTCACGTGTAGCTGTATATGTACGATAACTACCTAACAGGTTTATTTCAAAGCCATCAAGAGGTTTCCATTTCGGTTTCCAGTTGAATTCGCCCGTAAATTTAAAGTCGTTTGTAAGAACATTGATAAAGTTGTTATCCAACTCACTGAAAACATTGAACGGGGCGTAGAAACGAGTGTAAGTTGCATAAGGATCTAGTGTACGAGAAGTATTCATCGAGTACTGGAATGGGTTAATATCGAAGTTACGACTAACCTTTCCACTAACAACATCGACATCCTGATTCAATGTACCAGGAGCCTGCTGATCACGATGACTTGCATTTGCACGCAGATTAATTGTTATCGCCCTAGACAGGTTAAACGAAGCATTAACATTAGCTGTATAACGTTCAACTTTACTATCCTTATACCATCCCGGATCGTTCAGAGCTGAAAGAGAAGCATAAAGGCTAGCATGATCTGTACCTGTAGAAATACTTATAGAGTGATTCTGCATGATATTGGTAGTGAATAACTGGTCGAACCAATCAGTATTACGAAACTCTGCCGACTGCAAGAATCTATTCATTGCAGAAGTAGTGTAAGGAAGACCAAATTGTCCATTTGATTCGTTGTATTGCTTTATCAACTTATACATCTGGCCGTAAAGACCCGACGTAGAACTGTTAACCAGAGACTCCAACTGTAACCATCCCTTCGCAGCCATCTCCTTATAGATACCCATCTGTTCTTGGGAATTCGAGACATTATACTGATTATAAGAGGGCTTCATTCGATAGGTGAACTCACCGGTATAGTTCAAGGCACTACGACCAGAACGACCTTTTTTTGTAGTCACAACAACCACACCGGCCATAGCACGAGCACCATATATAGAGGTGGCCGAACCATCTTTCAACACTTGAAAGCTCTCAATATCGTCGGCATTCAAACCGGCAATAGCGTTAGAAATAAGTGTAGCAGCATCTCCTGAGGAGAGATCGTCGGCACTCACATTAACGGCATCTTCCATTATTACACCATCAACAACCCACAATGGGCTTGAGCTACCATAAATAGATGTTGCACCACGAACACGGATTTTAGGAGCCGTACCGAAAGTGCTACTCACATTCTCAACGCTTACTCCGGCAACCTTACCTTCAAGCGAACGAGTAATGTCGGCAACACCATCCAAACGGGCCTTTTCCGCATCTACTTTCGTAGTAGCACCAGTGAAAAGACGTTTGTCCATCTTCTGAATACCGGTAACGACTACTTCACCTAATGTTTGTGACGCATCATCAGGGTAAAGGATAATCTTTATATTCTGACCACCTTTTACCTTTTGTGTTTTCATGCCAACGTAGCTAATAACCAAGGTTGGATTGCTCACTGGCGAATTAATACTGAATCGACCATCAAGGTCTGTTGCTGAACCGACTTTAGTTCCTTGCACAAGTATGGAGGCTCCAATAACAGGTTCGTTGTCGTTGCTAATAACAACTCCGCTCACTGTAGTTTGAGCCAACGCTGTTCCCAATGCTAGAAACAAGCCGATGAAGAGCAGGGTTAATTTCTTTCCCATAAAAGCCTCATAATATTAATACTGTTTTCAATTGTTTTCGGTACCTAGTTGCAAAGATACACAAAATCCAAAAAGCACAAACCTTTTGCTAAAAAAAAAGAAATCTGAAGTAGCTTTACCAGATTCGGGGTTGAAAGATATGGCCTTTCAAAGGCTCTTATATAATAATAGGTGTAATTGTAGGAAGTATTATGCCTCGTTATCTTGGACACGGCGTCGCTCGTCAAGGAGCTGGAAGTCTTTTTTCTGAAGTACAAAGTCGTTACCAAGATATTTCTCTTTCACTATTTTGTTTGCGGCGAGCTGTTCGGGAGTTCCTTTGAAGAGAATACGACCTTCGAAAAGCAAATAAGCTCGGTCGGTTATATTGAGAGTTTCGTGTACGTTGTGGTCGGTTATGAGAATACCGATGTTACGGAACTTAAGTCGCCAGACAATATGCTGGATATCTTCAACGGCTATTGGATCGACTCCAGCAAATGGTTCATCAAGCATGATGAACTTTGGGTCGATGGCCAGACAGCGGGCTATTTCGCATCTACGACGCTCACCTCCTGAAAGTCGGTCGCCCAGATTTTTCCGCACTTTGTCAAGACGAAACTCAGCTATCAAACTTTCCATCTTTACCAGCCGTTCTGCGTGCGACAGCTTGGTTGTTTCGAGTACACTCATGATATTATCCTCAACGCTCATTTTACGGAACACGCTAGCCTCCTGCGGCAGATACCCAATTCCGGCGCGGGCACGTTTGTAAACGGGGTAATTTGTTATTTCGTTGTCGTCGATGTATACATGTCCCCCGTTCGGTACAACCAGCCCCGTTGCCATATAAAATGACGTGGTTTTCCCGGCCCCGTTCGGTCCGAGAAGTCCAACAATTTCGCCCTGCTTAACATTTATGCTTACTCCGTTTGCCACGGTTCGTTTTCCGTAGCGTTTAACAAGTCCTTCGGTTCTGAGTACGCTTATTTTTTCGTTTTCAGGACGCACAATGATTTTCTCTATTCCGGTCATTCTTTTTCGGTGATTTCGGTGTGCTGACAAAAGTAGCAAAATTCAACTTAATAGCGTGTGACACGGTACGGAGGCTACGGAGTACATTGTAGGTTTCTATCGGAATTTGGTTACTTTTGCAAAAGTCAAAACCCAAATAACTTTATATGCAATTACTTAAATGGCTGAACACCCTAGGCAGATATTTGCTCCTTATGGGACGTTCTTTCAGCCGACCCGAACGTATGCGCATGTTCATGAAGCGCTACGTTAAGGAGATGTCGCAATTAGGCGTCGACTCAATAGGTATAGTTCTACTCATCTCCTTTTTTATAGGCGCTGTCATTTGCATTCAAATAAAGCTCAACGTGCAGAGTCCTTGGATGCCCAAATGGGTATCCGGCTATGTAACTCGTGAGATTATGCTACTCGAATTTTCGTCAAGCATCATGTGTCTTATTCTTTCGGGGAAAGTGGGTTCGAACATCGCCTCCGAACTTGGCACAATGCGTGTGACCCAACAAATCGACGCTCTAGAAATCATGGGTATTAACTCGGCAAGCTATCTCATCCTGCCCAAGATGCTGGGTTTGATAACTATAATGCCATTCCTAGTGATATTTTCAGCCGCCACAGGCATTCTGGGAGCCTATTCAACAGCCTATTTCGCACAAATCATCACGCCGGTCGACCTTACAGCCGGCATTCAGCACAGTTTCAATTCATGGTTCATGTGGATGAGCATTCTGAAGGGGCTTTTCTTTGCCTTCATCATTTCGAGTGTCTCGTCGTTTTTCGGCTATACTGTTAAAGGCGGATCCGTTGAAGTTGGCAAAGCATCGACCGATGCCGTGGTTTGCTCGAGCGTGTTAATCCTTTTCAGTGATGTATTTCTAACTCAAATGTTGAGCTAATCATGATTGAAGTTAAACATCTATATAAATCGTTCGGCGATAAAGAAGTTCTCCACGACATTAACACAACGTTCGAGGACGGACGGATAAACCTAATCATCGGACAGAGCGGAGCCGGCAAAACCGTACTTATGCGAACACTCGTTGGTCTATTAGACCCAACACAAGGCGAAGTGCTCTACGACAATCGGAACTTCGTTAACATGAACAAACGAGAGAAGATTCACATGCGACGAGAAATGGGAATGATATTCCAAGGTGCTGCGCTATTCGACTCGCTAACCGTACTGGAGAACGTTCAGTTTCCGCTCGACATGTTTTCCGACATGATTCTGCGCGACCGTCAACGTCGTGCCCAGGAATGTCTCGACCGCGTGAACCTCTCTGACGCCGGAGACAAATATCCTGGCGAAATATCAGGCGGAATGCAAAAACGTGTTGCCATAGCCCGTGCTATCGTGATGAACCCGAAATATCTCTTTTGCGACGAGCCCAACTCCGGTCTCGATCCAAAAACTTCACTCGTCATCGACGACCTCCTATCGACCATCACCAAGGAGTTCGACATAACCACCATCATCAATACCCACGACATGAACTCCGTCATCGGTATCGGCGAAAGCATCATCTTCATCAGCGACGGTCGCAAAGAATGGCAGGGCAACAAAGACACCGTAATCTCCTCGCGCAACAAAAAACTCAACGACCTCGTCTTTGCCTCTGAACTATTCAAAAAAGTGAAAGAAGCCGAGATTGCGGAAAAATAAACCACACCTTAAAACTCCAATCGGTTAGATATCATTGTCGTTATGGAATCTACGATGTAGAAATTACCAGAATCATTGTCGTGGTAGAATCTACAGTGTAGAAATGACCAGCACCATCGGTAATGATGGTATCTACAGCGTAGAAATGACCAACACCATCGGTCATGCTAGAATCTACAGTGTAGAAATGACCAACACCATCGGTAATGCTAGAATCTACGGCGTAGAAATGACCAACACCATCGGTAATGCTAGAATCTACAGCGTAGAAACGACCAACACTGGCGGTAATGCTAGAATCTACGGCATAAAGACGAACAACACCATCGGTCATGCTGGTATCTACGGCATAGAGACGAACAACACCGGCGGTAATGCTGGAATCTACGGCATAGAGACAACCAACACCATCGGTCATGCTGGAATCTACAGCATAGAAACGACCAACACCGGCGGTAATGCTAGAATCTACGGCATAGAGACAACCAACACCATCGGTCATGCTGGAATCTACGGCATAGAGACGACCAACACCGGCGGTAATGCTAAAAACTTCCACGCCCGCGTAAAATCAAATTAGGTGAGACCAGATATGTGTTGGCAATTTTTTAGAACCCAACAAATTATCAGACAGAAAAATCACAGAGTATTGTGGTATCTCACCGTTTGCAGAAGAGCTTATTGCCCTCTCGCTGTCAACGGGGTTGGGGTGCTCCTTACACCTGATCCAAGTTTATTTAGTATTTTTGCGCGTTTTAATACAGTAAAATACCTAAGATGGCATCTGTTCAAATCAAAAAAGTAGAGAACAAAAAGGAGTTAGCTACCTTCATTAATTTCCATTACGACCTCTATAAAGGCAACCCTTATGACGTTCCAAATCTATTCAGTGACGACATGCGAGTTTTGTCGAAAGACAAGAATGCTGCTTTTGAGTTCTGCGAGGCCGAATATTTCATCGCAACCAGAGATAACAAAGTAGTGGGGCGTGTAGCGGCTATAATCAACTACAAGGCTAACAAAAAGTGGGGACGCGACGACGTGCGCTTCGGATGGATTGACTTCATTGACGACCTCGAGGTTTCTTCTGCTCTATTAAAGGCTGTAGAGAACTATGGTCGCGAGAAAGGAATGTCAAACATCGTTGGTCCGCTGGGCTTCACCGACATGGACCCGGAGGGCATGCTCACCCATGGATTCGAAGAGCTCGGTACAATGGCAACTTCATATAACTATGAGTATTATCCGCGCCATATGGAAAAACTCGGCGGATGGGAAAAGGACAACGACTATGTGGAATACTATCTAAAAGTGCCCGACACCGTTCCAGAGAAATATGCCAAAGTGGCCCAAGTAGTTCAGCAGAGATATAATCTGCGGGTTAAAAAACTCACTAAGAAAGACGTCTTCAAAGGCGGATATGGCAAGAAGCTCTTCGCTCTGGTAAACGAAACGTTCCGTGACCTTTATGGCTATTCTGAACTAAGCGAAAGGCAAATCGAGGAATACGTACATATGTATTTCCCATTGGCCGACCTCAATTTGATAACCGTAATCGAGGATGGAAACCGTGATAACGAACCCATCGGACTCGGCATAACCATCCCGTCGCTTAGCAGAGCCCTACAGAAATGCCGGCGCGGTCGGTTGCTACCTTTCGGATGGTGGCACGTGCTGCGAGCAATCAAATTCCACAAGACCGAAAGCGTAGACTTACTGCTCATTGGCGTTCTGCCCGAATATCGTGCCAAGGGAGCTAATGCTCTGCTGTTTGCCGACCTAATTCCGCGCTATATAAAATATGGTTTCAAATGGGGCGAAACTCATGTCGAAATGGAAACCAATGAAAATGTACAAAGCCAGTGGGGCCCACTGAACCCGATTAACCATAAACGCCGTCGGTGCTACAGGAAGGACATCGCCCAAGAAGACAAATAAAATTATGAACGATTCTGCAACATCAGTTAGCTATACAGACGAGAACATCAGGCACCTGTCCGATATGGAACACGTACGCACCCGGCCGGGTATGTACATAGGTCGCCTGGGCGACGGTAATCTGCCTGAAGACGGAATATATGTTCTACTGAAAGAGGTTATCGACAACTCGATAGACGAATTCAAGATGAACGCCGGCAACCGAATCGAGGTGGATATCGACGAAAATCTCTGCGTAAGTGTGCGCGACTACGGGCGCGGTATTCCACAAGGCAAGCTCGTTGAGGCAGTATCGGTGCTCAATACCGGCGGTAAATACGACTCTAAAGCTTTCAAGAAAAGCGTCGGCCTCAATGGCGTGGGCGTGAAAGCAGTCAATGCCCTTAGCTCGCACTTTGAAGTGAGAAGCTATCGCGAAGGAAAAATGCGCTCACTGGCTTTCGAGAAGGGAATATTGCAGAACGACAGAACCGAAGTAACCAACGACGAAGATGGAACCTACATATTCTTCGAACCCGACAATACGCTCTTCAAAAACTACTGTTTCCACGACGACATCGTGGAAACAATGCTCCGCAACTACACCTACCTCAACACGGGTCTAACCATTATGTACAACGGTCGACGAATAGTGAGCAGACAAGGACTCAAAGACCTTCTCACCGACAACATGACCGTCGACCCACTCTATCCTATCGTGCATCTCAAAGGCGACGACATCGAAATCGCCTTCACCCACACTAACCAATACGGCGAAGAATATCACTCCTTCGTCAACGGTCAGCACACAACCCAGGGCGGAACCCACCAAACAGCATTCAAGGAGCACATTGCCAAAACAATCAAAGATTTCTACGGGAAATATGAATACGGCGACATCCGAAACGGAATCGTAGCCGCAATAGCCCTCAACGTTGAAGAGCCCGTCTTTGAATCGCAGACAAAAATCAAACTCGGCTCCACACAGATGTCACCAAACGGCGAAAGCATAAACAAATACGTGGGCGACTTCATCAAAACCAACGTAGACAACTATCTACACATTCATAAAGAAGACTTTACAGACATTCTCGAAACCAAAATAAAAGAAACCGAGCGCGAACGCAAAGCAATGGCCGGCATAACGAAACTCGCACGCGAAAGAGCAAAAAAATCCAACCTGCACAACCGCAAGCTGCGCGACTGCCGGATTCACTTCTGCGATGTGAAAAACGAAAGAAAAGAGGAAAGCTCGCTCTTCATAACCGAGGGCGACTCTGCCAGCGGAAGCATCACCAAAAGTCGCGACGTTAATACTCAGGCCGTGTTCTCACTCCGCGGAAAACCTCTCAACTCGTTCGGGCTAACCAAAAAGGTGGTCTACGAAAACGAAGAATTCAATCTCCTCCAAGCCGCACTCGACATCGAGGAAGGACTCGAAACACTGCGCTACAATAAAGTCATCGTCGCAACCGATGCCGACGTAGACGGAATGCACATCCGCCTGCTCATCATCACCTTCTTCCTCCAATTCTTCCCCGAGCTAATCAAAAAAGGTCACGTCTACGTACTCCAAACCCCACTCTTCCGCGTGCGCAACAGACGAACGAAAATCAAAAACAAAGCCATCGTTCAGGAATACGACAGCCATCTCGCTAAAGGCGAAAAGAAAACCGACTTTATCACGCTTTATTGCTACTCCGAAGAGGAACGCCAAAACGCAATCCTCAACCTCGGCCCCGACCCCGAGATAACCCGCTTCAAAGGCTTAGGCGAAATCAGTCCCGAAGAATTCACACATTTCATAGGCCCCGAAATGCGCCTCGAACAAGTAACGCTCCACAAAACCGACCAAGTACAAAAACTCCTCGAATACTATATGGGAAAAAACACTATGGAGCGCCAAAACTTCATCATCGACAACCTAGTTATCGAGGAAGACCTCCCCGAAGACAACGAATAATTAAAAGCTTTATACAGCCCGCGAAGGAACGTTTTCCGCGTGCTCTGGAAATTGCATACGTGTGCGCATAAATTTCTTCACGTATCCCCGTAAAATTCTATACGTAAAGAAATTTATCGGGACACGTGAGAAAATTCACGGGGATACGGGAAGAAATTTATGCGCATACGTATGCGTTTTCAAGAGAAAACCAGAATAGCCCTGAAACAACACGTTCCGGCCATTTTATTTAGCAATCTTGTCCACAAAGTTCAGTTTAAATAGAGACTCCAACTCGGGCGCTAGCCCGCATGTAGGGACAGACCCCGTGTCTGTCCGCCTCCCTATCAATCTGTTCTACCGACCGCATAACACATTCCGTCATGTCTGGTGCGGACAGACACGGGGTCTGTCCCTACATGCGGGCTAACGCTCGAATTGGCATCCGTTGTTTATTATCCATTGACCCCTCGCGGAGGCTTAAGCAGATTCTTAAACCGAACTCACATAATAACCCCTCTCCGTTAGATAACACTCATGCCGAGCTCTTTTCTACATATTTATTAATTCGGATTATCGCGTAAACAGAAATAAAAGCTATTTCTCGACAGTGATAGTTCTGCCGTTGACGATGTAGACACCCCGGTGAAGCGATTGCAAATTAGGCGCCTTGTCGAGTACGAGCCGACCGTCGATCGTATAAACGGTGAACGGTGCGGTAACCTCTGCCAGAATTCCGTCGACCCGAGTAGTTGGTTTCAACTCTACTCCGTTCGATAATGCCGACTCACCCGTATTATACACCACGCTCACGTGATATACTTGGGAAGCCGCAGGCACTACAGGGTCAATGTAATTCGCCGTCAGACTGTTGCCTACCTTACGCCTATCGCGGTAGATATTGTAGCTCGTAATGGCAAGCGGGGCCGCATCAAACTTAACGTCGTCTATGAGAAGTGCGTAAGCATCCTTCGATACGACATGTAAGGCAAAGTATTTAGCACCCTCCGGTAATTCGACGGAATACTGCATCCACTCCGAATCTGCCTGTCCGACCGTTTGTAGCGTGACGAACTGCGTAGTATCGGTCGTGCTAGTAGAATATGCGATATTAAATGCCTCTCGATACGTATCCGACAAGCTCTTCGCATAAAAACTGATGGTTTGCCGCTCGCCGGAGAGCAGAGGCGAAATGAGCCAGTCGTCGTTATGCTTATTAATCGCATACTGACTTATAGCCGACATGCACGCTAGATATTGCTCACCTGAATACGGCTTGAAGTTCGGATTCGCGTCAAGGTCGATACCTATTTGCGTCGGATTGAATACAATGAACGCCATCGGAGTTCCTTCATTCTCAAAAATCACGTTGTCTATACCGAACGTAGGTGCACCGTCTCCGTCTATCACCGTCCAGCGTCCAAACCCTCCGGTTAGCCAAGCCTCGTAATCATCAAACGTGTCTGTTGCTCCAGTTATTTCAGGAATGACTGGTGCAGACCAAGTGAGTTCCGCACTCTTTCCGTTGACGATTTTCCCCTCCAAGTCAGAAATTCTGGGCAAGTCGGGATGCTTTATGGACATTTTTACTGTTTCCGACATATTATCGGAAACATCCATATCCTTGTCGTATTCCACCACAGCCCGCAACCGTACTGTGTCTGGCGAAGTCAGCGTCGGAGTATAGTAGAAGAATCTCATCATGTCAAGATCTTCCGTGAGAGTAAATGGGTCGGAGTCTGCCTCATATAGTTCGTCGTCTACATACAGCTTCACGGTATAGCCTTCCGCAGTCTGCCGTCCGATATTTGCAACGTAAACACTTATCCTGCTGTCGACACCGATACTTCCTTTTGACGGGGCATACACAACTGTCTCAAGATTGTGTTCTAAATAATCAAGTACGTACACATTATCTATGATGACGGTAGAGCGCGGATCATTACTCTCAACAAGAAACTTGAGCAGGATATATTCTTCATCCTTATATCCTTCGAGCGATAGCGTTTCCTTCTTCCATTGTCTCTTTTTGGTCTCCTTATAATCGAATACTTTAAGCGTGTCGGTACTTCCGTCTTCTTTCACCACCAATACTTTCAAACGCACATCTTTCTCGTCTTCCTGTACATGTGCAAACTTCACTACTGGCTTTTGGGCACCTTTCAAACTAATTTTCCCTGAATTCAGTGACGCTTGTTCATGATTATTGCGCCCTTGCCACATGGCACAGCCTATTTTATTATCTATACTGTATTTGGTTGAGAAGCTGAAGTCATTTCCGTTCTCGCTTTCATTCCACCAGAAATATCCGGTAGGGTAATCAGGCGCGAAAGATTCGTGGAACTTAAGTTTATAAGTGTCACCAGCTACAAGATACTGTGACTTGCCCATAGCGCTTTGTCTATTTTTGTAGGTGGCGGAAACTTTGTAATAGAGCACACTCTGTCCTCCCTCCAATACGATGTCTTTATCAGAATAACTTGTTGAAGTTAGATGCTCTGCCACTACTTTTCCTTTTATGTTATAGACGGTATAGGTCAATTCTTTCTCGTCTACATATCCTCCATTGCAGCCGATACTGCCTGGTGATTTCCACGTGAGTAGAATTCCCTCGCCATTTTTCTTCAATACAATGTCTTTGGGTGCAGCAGGAGTATCGACACCCACATAAACTTGGGTTGTGGCGGGTTCTCCTCTCCCGTACGAGTTATAGGCATAAACAGTATATACATTCATTCCGTTTTCTACATCAGTATCGGTAAATGAGAAAGCTTGGCCCGGCGTAACATTATCGAAGGTCTTTACAAGGATTGAATCATTCCTGTAGACTTCAATCTTAGTAATATCAGACAATCCATTTCCGTCAATGCGTTTTGTTGGAGCCGAGAACGAAAGCGTAGCCGACAGTGTGCCCATTGCTCCTGCAACGGCTTTAAACTGCTTGACTGACGCTGGTGCAGCTAATGCGACATATACATCTATGGCTATACTGTCAACACATATCTTATATTGGCCCGCGTCGCTCAAGGCATGGAATCCGAAACGATAGGTGCCATCTTGCTTAATTGTGATTTGTTTTCGGAAAGTTGTATAGCTATCTGTACTGAATTTCGTAACAGGCATAAGCTCCGAGTAGGACGACGGATTGTCACCCGTACCGAAAGCTACGGCTAATTTCTCGTGGTAGTTCCAGAAACCGGCTTTATACTTGAATGAGAAATTATAAATGTATCCCGCTTTTAGTTTAATTGGCGGAGTCAGCAGCCAGTCGTCTGCGCTCTGCGTATCACTATAATTATATCTTGCTTCCTTGTTTGCCGACTTCAATATCCAGGTTGTATTATCGCCGTTCGAGTCTAAGATAACGAACGAAGATAGTGTGCTTTCGTTTTCAAATGTTTCAAGATAGGGCACATTCATTCCACTACCTACAGATATAGTATCCGAATAGGCAGCTTTACCCGCGAACAAAGTATTGAAAGGAACTACAGAATAATAATAGGAAGTATATGTCTCCTTTGGGAGTAGCTCGCTGAAAGTTGTTCCAGAAAGACTGTCGGCTACGAGTTTTCCTCCCGGGAAACGATATAGTTTATACCTTATGCTTTCCGCGCTGCCAATATATCCATTATGCAATCCTTTGGAGGGAGCATTCCAGGTCAGAGTAGCTCTATTGTCAGTTTCATCGAGCATAAAGTACAGGTTGCTCACTTTCTCCGGCTTATCGTATCCTATCCAAATGTCGATAGCTGTTTCATCGCTTGTTCCTTTTTCGTTCTTTATCGTGACACATAATCGCTTCATACCGTCGGTAAGGTCGATTTGTTCAGCCACTTCAGCTCCAACAAGTGCAGAACCAGTCTTTATTTCTGAACCATTTACTTTTATCGAATACGTAAGCATGCCGCTTAAGCTGCTTCCATCTACCGCCACAGTTGGCAAAGTTAACTTTATAGTTCCGTGGTGTTGGGCTTGCGGAAAAGAAGCCTCGATACGTTCTACAGCTTGAGGAGCTTTATCTTTTGCTAGCCTTTTGGGAATATAGAGTGCGGCAAGCTCTTCTGTCTTCTGGAAATTAACTACCTCTGTCAACGAGCCATCGGTGGTACTTACTTCGTAGAGATGGGCTGTTTTATCTTTCAACAAAGCCGCCCAATAGAGTTTACCGGTATTAGGGTCGAAAGCTGCCGACTGAACATATTGCCCAGGCACAACTCCCGTAGATCCGATGAGCGTAAGTTTCCCGTTACTTTTATCCACTTTGTATAGATTTCCACCTAGGCTTATGCCATATAACTCCCCGTCGGGATTAGAGGCGAGTCCTATGAAATGAACCGAATCTAAGGAGCTTATGATTGTTTTCTCGAAAGTATAGTAGTCTATACTGCAGAAATCGAACCCAGCAAAGGATGGCTTATAGAAGCAACCATACACTGTGTTCGTAGAAATATCATAAGTCAGGTCGGTTGCCAGAAGACTGTTATCTTCCACTCTTTTCATTTCCAATTGCGCCCATCTACTGGTTTCGTATTCATAATAGTTCGCTGTCATTGTGCTTCCATAGCCTGAAAAGCGAATGAAGTGCAGCCTCCCATTATAAACGATTCCACCTCCGTTGGCGTTCATCATCGGGTCGATGTGCTCTTGAGTCATTACGTAGTCATTCGTAGCATTGAAGGAATAGATACCGTATGGTTTCTGCGGCATTCCTTTCCACTCAGCGGAGTGAATTAGGTTTCCATATATTTTCACGGCATCAGCACCACTTTGTTTTCTTTTCATAGTGGCGAGAGTTTGGTTTATGCTTGGCAGGTCGTCGTCTTGCAGAACCTGGCTCACGATACCCGAGGATGTTTTACTATCTTTTACCCTAATACTATCCAGTCCTGTCAAAATACGTGAAATCTGTATTGCTTCATTTTGTGCAGAAACGTTCTGCACCGGTATTGCGATAAATGCAAGAATAGCAATCCCAATGAAGGTTGAGAGCTTTCTGTTCATGGCGAAGTTGTGTTTATGAATCTATCTTACGATGATCTTTCTCGTCTTGCCATCTCTTGTCCGAACGATATTTATGCCTTTAAGAGGTGTCTTCGTCGGTATTCCACCTATGGTATAACGCACCGTCTCGTTGTTATCCTCAAGTATAGCGGCAATGCCACTGGTTTCTATTTCTATTATATTGTTGAAATCGGAGAAGCCTCCAGCGCTCTGATATCTTGCTTTCGTATCCTTGGGAACATAGAGTTTGCACTTCTGCTTGTCTACCCCATTAAATGGGTAGAAGCCACACGAAGGAGGATTTTCCGCATAGAGATAAAGCTCTTCCAACGCTGCACAGCCCGATGCTGCGTAGTGCCCTATTTGAGTGATTGCCTTAGGTAACGACAACTTCCGAAGCTTCTTGCAATTTCCGAAAGCACTGGGCGGAACAATGGTAACATTCTCCGGCACGCTCAACTCAGTTAGTTCTCTACAACCCATGAAAGCTCCTTCGCCCAGTTCGTTAAGCGAAGCCGGCAAGGCAACTGACAGAAGCTTAATACACCCGTAGAATGTCCATTTGAATATACCCGTGACACCTTCCGGAACAGCGACGCTCCCGATTTCTGTACAGTCACAGAACGCTCCTTGCCCAATGTTTGCAACCGAAACAGGAATATCAATCGAAGTTAGCCCCTTACAACTCGAGAAAGTCCATTCACCAATTGTCGTCAGCCCCGTAGGAAGTGTAATCTTCGTTAGTTTCAGACAACCATGGAAAGCATAATCGCCTAAGATAGTGATACCATAGGCGGCGGTGAAACTGCCGGTTTTCTTCTGCGGACATCTGACGAGAACCGTCTTCGTTTTGTTATAAAGAACACCATCTTCCGAAACAAAGGCCGCACATGACGTCGGGACATTAATAGCTGTGAGATTCTTGCAGTAATTGAAGGCACTTGCTTTTATCGTCTTCATGGAGGCAGGAAGCTCCATAACTGTTATTCCGTTGCAGAAACTGAATGCCGCTCCGTCAATATTCTCTATTGTTCCGGGGAAATTTATTTTCGTCAAAGCGACACAGTCTGAGAACGCCTCGTAGCCGATGTTCCTTATGCCGTTGGGAATAGAATATTCTGTTTCGGTTCGCGCCTGCGGGTATTTGATGAGCCGTGCATCCAACTTTCCGAAAAGCACTCCGTCTATTGAATAGAAAGCACTGTTAGTTTCCGGAACAGAGACATCCTTCAGATTCGAACAGACGCTGAATGCTTCCACTCCGATAACGGTCACACTTTTGGGAATCACGACAGATTGCAGAGCCGGACAATTGTAAAACATATACTTTCCTAGCTCGTTATCGGCCGTATAGAAATTCTCGTAGGTGTTATAATCGTACATATAATAGTCGCCGCCTGCAACGATATTGGCATCAGTCATATCAAGCCGTGCCAGCTTTCCTCCCGACGGACCGCCCGAAAGCATGATACCAGCCATCTCGCGAATCACTTGTATGTCGCTTCCGTTCAGGTTGCCGGAGACTACAAGGTCGGTAGTTGTCAATTTATTTTCGCCGATGAGCGTCTTCAGCGTTCCAGCGGTTTCTACGTTAATAACTGTGTTTGCCCCTGCTAAGACTGCGCTTGCCAGGAGAACGAATGTTATAAAAATCTTTCTCATAAAAAATAAATATTTAGTTAGTAATATATACGATTCTCGCCACAGTGATATCTGTATGCGCAAATTTACAGCACCGCGTCGCAAAAAACCTCTTTTCTGCTGTGAAAATTTCAGTTTTTATATGGCTACATGAATTCGGTTTAAGAATCTGCCATCCTTTCATCAGGAGAACAGAAATACGGTCGTATTTGGCTGTCCTTTCACCAGGAGAACGAAAATACGACCGTATTTGACTTGTCCAACCGCCTTGGAGAATTGAATTTCGTTTGTCGCGCCTCGCCCAGCCTCCAACTCGGGTGGAACGACCGCATGTAGGGACATTCCCCGTGTCTATCCCTATCGCTCGAGTTGGCATAAATAATAATCCGAGCCCCGACCGAACGCATTTTAATCCTTTCACATTCTGTTACAAGCGAGGGGCTTTATATTTTCTCCTCTAAATACATGGAAAAAGGAAGAATCGGCTAAGTTGTCGATTCTTCCTTTTAAAGTTTCTAGAGAAATTTATTGCTCTCTCTATTCTGCTTTATTTTCGTCTTCCTTTGCAGGCTCTTCTACCTCTGTAGACACAGTCGTTTCTGCTACCGGCCCCTCCGTTTCAGTCTTCTTTGTTGAACGGCGGCTACGACGTGTTTTCTTAACCTCAGTTTTCGGCGTCTTTGCCATATTCTCATCATAATCGACAAGCTCGATAAATGCGATTGGCGCAGCATCACCCCTGCGTAGCCCCAGTTTAATCACGCGGGTATATCCTCCAGGACGATCGCCTACCTTTACCGCAATTTCTTTAAAGAGTTCGGTCACCGCTTCTTTATTCTGAAGATAGCGGAACACCACACGACGGGAATTAGTTGTGTCGTTCTTCGACTTTGTTATCAGAGGCTCAACATATTTCTTTAGAGCCTTGGCTTTCGCCAGAGTCGTAGTGATTCTTTTGTGCTGAATAAGTGCGATGGCCAAACTTGCGAGTAAGGCGGCACGGTGATCAGCAGTACGACTCAGATGGTTGAATTTTTTATTATGTCTCATCTTATTTAACTTGTTGTATGCAGACAAAGAGTTGCAGAGGAGTGTCTCTTCTTACTCTCTATCCAGTTTATACTTTGAGATATCGGTTCCAAACGATAAATTCAGACTCTCTAGCAAATCATCAAGCTCAGAGAGCGATTTCTTTCCGAAGTTCCGGAACTTCAGGAGGTCGGTTTTGTTGTATTGAATTAAATCACCTAATGTTTCAACATCGGCAGCCTTCAAACAATTCAGAGCACGCACACTGAGATTCAAACTAGAGTCGGTTAGCTTTGTTTTAAGCAACTGGCGCATGTGTAGAATCTCTTCGTCGAACTCTTGATTCCCCTCCTGATCTGGATTTTCAAGCATTATTTTCTCATCAGAGAATAGTAGAAAATGATAAATCAGAATCTTGGATGCTTCCTTAAGCGCATCCTTCGGACGTATAGAACCATCTGTTGTAACTTCGATCATCAGTTTGTCATAGTCTGTCTTCTGTTCGACACGATATGGTTCAACTGTGTATCTAACATTACGTATTGGGGTGTAGATAGAATCGATTGGGAGTACGTTTACATCGGTGCAGAATTCTCTGTTTTCTTCAGAAGGGACATAACCTCTTCCCTTATTGATTGTCAGATCTAACTGCATCGATGCCTTAGCATCTAAACGACAAATCACCAAATCAGGGTTTAACACTTCAAATCCAGTCAGATACTTACCGATATCACCTGCTTTGAATTCGGTGGAATTCTCTACGGTGATACTAACTTTCTCATTCTCGAATTCTTCTACTACTTGCTTGAATCGAACTTGCTTGAGATTCAAGATGATGTTGGTAACATCTTCCTTTACACCAGGGACCGAAGAGAACTCATGCTCAACACCTGCAATTCTAACGGTGTTGATTGCATAGCCCTCCAGCGATGAAAGGAGGATACGCCGCAGAGCATTACCTATGGTAACTCCGAAGCCAGGCTCAAGTGGACGAAATTCGAATTTTCCGAACTTGTCATTAGCCTCCAGCATCACAACTTTATCAGGCTTTTGAAATGCTAATATCGCCATTAATTGAATGATTTTATTATTTAGAGTATAACTCTACGATTAACTGTTCCTTTATATTCTCTGGAATGTCTGCACGATCCGGCTTGTGAAGATATTTACCACTCTTACTGCTTTCATCCCATTCTATCCAAGGATATTTACTATGATTGAAGCCGGCTAGGGCTAACTCTATAACTTCAAGAGACTTTGCTTTCTCTCTAACACCGACAACATCTCCTGGTTTAACGGCATATGAAGGAATATTCACCACACGACCATTAACCACAATGTGCTTATGCCCTACAAGTTGCCTAGCAGCTGCTCGCGTTGGGGCTATACCCAAACGATAAACTACATTGTCGAGGCGGCTTTCGAGGTTTTGAAGCAACACTTCACCCGTGATGCCATGAGCCTTCGCTGCTTTATCGAACATATTTCTGAATTGACGCTCTAGAATACCATATGTGTATTTCGCCTTTTGTTTTTCGGCTAACTGAGCACCGTATTCTGAAACCTTGCGGCGACGGTTGTTACCATGTTGGCCTGGAGGGAAATTTCGTCTAGATAAAACTTTATCTGCTCCAAATATGGGCTCCCCAAAGCGGCGTGCAATTCTAGATTTTGGACCTATGTATCTTGCCATAATTAAAAACTGTTTCTTTTTTAATTGTTAGAAATGTGATTATACACGACGACGTTTCGGTGGTCGACAACCATTATGAGGCAATGGAGTAACATCTATAATCTCCATAACCTGAATACCGGCAGCATTAATCGCACGAATAGCACTCTCACGACCATTACCTGGCCCCTTTACAAAAGCCTTAACCTTACGTAGCCCTAGATCAAAAGCAACCTTTGCACAATCCTCTGCAGCCGTCTGTGCTGCATAAGGAGTGTTTTTCTTCGAACCTCGGAATCCCATCTTACCCGCAGAAGACCAAGAAATGACCTGACCTTCATTGTTTGTCAAAGACACAATAATATTATTAAATGAACTATGAACGTGAAGCTGTCCAAGAGCTTCTACCCGAACATTTCTCTTCTTAGATGTTGCTGATTTCTTTGCCATATCTTTTTAGTTTTTAAACTCAAGCTAAACGTCATTAGGTTGACCTTCAACTCCCAACTAAATATTACTTAGTAGCCTTTTTCTTATTAGCAACAGTCTTCTTCCTTCCCTTACGGGTACGAGCATTATTCTTAGTACTTTGACCACGAACTGGAAGACCATTACGATGCCTAATTCCACGATAGCAACCTATATCCATGAGGCGCTTGATATTCATTTGAATTTCTGAACGGAGGTCACCCTCCACTTTAAATTCAGCGCCGATAATTTCACGGATTTTAGCGGCTTGGTCGTCAGACCATTCGCTAACTTTCAGGTCTCGGTCTATACCAGCCTTATCCAATATCTTTGCTGAACTACTTCGACCTATTCCATAAATGTAGGTCAATGCGATTTCGCCACGCTTACTTTGGGGCAAATCTACTCCAACAATTCTTATTGCCATTGATTATAAATTAATTAAAACACTTTGCTTATTATAAAAAGCATGCAAAAGTAGACATTAATAGTAAGACTATTTCCTCTTTGCTTCTTTTTAACCCCCCCTAGCCTTGACGTAGCTTAAACTTAGGGTTCTTCTTATTGATAACGAACAGCCTTCCCTTTCTACGAACAATCTTACAGTCAGGCGTACGTTTCTTTAATGACGTTCTTGTCTTCATATCTATTCTATATACGTTTTTATTTATATCTGAAAACTATTCTACCTTTCGTCAAGTCATATGGACTCATCTCTATTTTAACCTTGTCTCCAGGAAGAATCTTTATATAATGCATTCTCATTTTCCCAGAAATATGGGCAGTTATATCCACTCCATTCTCTAACTCAACACGGAACATTGCATTAGAAAGAGCTTCTACAATTACTCCGTCTTGCTCTATAGCAGATTGCTTTACCATAAGATCTAGTTTTTTAATATGCTGAAGGATTTTCTCTTCTAGTATGCCCTGAACTCAATAATCCATCATAATGTCGCATCATTAAATGTGATTCGATCTGTTGAATCGTATCTATAACAACACCCACTAGAATCAACAACGAAGTTCCTCCAAAAAATTGTCCGAATGCATCTTGCACACTAAGCAATCCGGCGAGAGCTGGCATTATAGCAATAAATGCAATGAAAAGAGAACCTGGCAGGGTTATCCGAGACATAACTGTATCAATATAATCTGCCGTGTCTTTCCCAGGCTTAACACCAGGAATAAAACCATTATTACGTTTTATATCTTCTGCTATTTGAGTCGGATTAAGAGTAATCGCGGTATAGAAATAAGTGAAGGCTATCACTAAAATCACATAAACCGCATTATATAAAAGACTCTTAGTATTCATCAATGATTGCAATACAGGACTAGCATTATCAGTTGAGTACTGAACTATCGCCAAAGGAATAAACATTAAAGCCTGAGCAAAAATAATCGGCATTACATTAGCAGCAAAAAGCTTTAAAGGAATATATTGGCGAGCTCCTCCATATTGTTTATTACCAACTACTCTTTTAGCATATTGCACAGGTATCTTACGCGTTCCCTGTACTAAAAGGATGGATGCACATACAACAGCATATAATATGACTATCTCTATTATGAACATAACAAGTCCGCCACTAGTTATAGCAGTAAATCGACTACTTACTTCTTGGAAAAAAGCCTGTGGGAGACGAGCTATAATTCCTATCATTATTATAAGAGATATACCATTTCCTATCCCTTTATCTGTTATACGTTCACCAAGCCAAAGAATAAACATTGAACCAGCAGCAAGTATAATAGCAGCTGGTATCATAAAAGCCGTCCAGCTTATACCTGTTGCAAGAGCTCCAGCAGACTGTGCCTTTAGATTCAATAAATAGGAAGGCGCTTGGAATATTAGAATAAAAACTGTCAATGCCCTTGTATACCAATTAATCTTCTTATGTCCACTCTCACCTTCACGTTGCATCTTCTGGAAGTATGGTACCGTAACTGCCAGAAGTTGCATAACTATCGATGCAGAGATATAGGGCATTATTCCCAACGCAAAAATAGATGCATGAGAGAATGCCCCACCAGAAAACATATCCAACAGAGACATTAATCCGCCCGCTGTCTGTGACTGCAGCTTCTCCAAAAGACTAGGATTGATACCCGGGAGAACAACAAACGAACCAAAGCGATAAATAGCGGTGAACAGAATGGTAATTAAGAGGCGTTGGCGCAAATCCTCAATTTTCCAACAGTTCTTCAGTGTCTCAATTATTTTTTTCATTGCTTAGATTATACTTATGCTACCTCCCATTGCTCTAATAGCATCTTCAGCAGCTTTAGAAAAAGCATGTGCTTCCACATTGACTTTCACTTTCAAATCACCATTAGCAAGTATTTTGATAAGTTTCTTGTCTTTTATAACACCACTTTCTCTGAATTCAATTATACCAATTTCTGTGAGGCCTCTCTTCTCCACAATTTTCTGTATAGTAGAGAGATTAATCACATTATATTCTTTATGATTTATATTCTTAAAACCTGCTTTAGGAATACGGCGCTGAAGAGGCATTTGACCACCTTCAAAACCTATCTTCTTCTTATACCCAGAACGTGCCTTGGCTCCTTTATGCCCACGGGTAGAAGTACCGCCAAGACCCGAACCAGGACCACGCCCAATACGACGACGTGAATGAACAGCTCCTTTTGCTGGATGTAAATTATTTAATTTCATAAAAATGACTTTACTTAAATATTAGTTAATCAACAACTACTACCAAATGATGTACCTTCTTTATCATTCCCCGGTTACTATGCGTATCCTCAATTTCAATAATTTGAGAAATCTTACGTAGCCCTAGAGCAGAAAGAGTCTTTTTCTGGTCTATTGGAACACCTATAGAACTTCTAACTTGTTTAACTTTAATTGTTGCCATAACTCTTTATATTAACCGTTAAAGACTTTATTCATACTGATGCCCCTCTCTTTAGCAATAGTATATGCATCACGCATTTGTGAAAGTGCTTTTATCGTTGCTTTCACTAAGTTGTGCGGATTAGAAGAACCTTTAGATTTTGCTATAACATCTGTAACTCCAGCACTCTCTAGAACAGCACGCATAGCACCACCGGCTTTCATCCCTGTACCAGTTGCAGCTGGTTTAAGTAATACAAAAGCACCTCCGAAACGTGTTTCCATTTCATGAGGAACAGTACCTTTCAAAATAGACACTTTTATAAGATTTTTCTTTGCTGTATCTGTTCCTTTCTGAATTGCCGCTGTAACTTCTCCAGCCTTACCTAGACCCCAACCTATAATTCCATTACCATCCCCCACAACAACAATTGCTGCGAAAGTAAAAGTACGACCACCTTTAGTAACCTTAGTTACACGATTAATTGCAACTAAATGTTCTTTCAGCTCTATATCACTATTTATTTTTACTTTATCCATTGAATATTTCATTTAGAATTTAAGCCCTTTCTCACGGGCCCCATCTGCTAGAGATTTTACCCTTCCATGATAAAGATAACCATTACGATCAAATACAACCTGCTCTATACCAATCGACAAAGCCTTTTCCGCCATAAGAGCTCCAACCTCTTTAGCCTGTTCTATCTTTGTCTTATTATCAAATCTTATAGAAGAAGCTGATACTAGAGTTTTGCCTGTAAGATCGTTAATAATCTGTGCATAAATCTGCCTATTACTACGAAAGACAGTCATTCGTGGACGTTCGGACGTTCCATTCATATTTTTACGAATACGGAATTTTATTTTAAGTCTCCTTATCTCTTTATTTGTCGCCATAACAATATTTATTAAAGTTTTATTTGGCTGCAGCAGTCTTACCAGACTTTCTGCGAATAACTTCCCCTCTGAATAAAATACCTTTGCCCTTATAAGGTTCTGGCATACGGAAAGAACGAATCTTTGCACAAATTAGGCCCAGCAATTGTTTATCGGCAGATTCTAATATTAAAAGAGGATTTTGATTGCGTTCACTCTTTGTTTCTACTTTTATCTCCTTTGGCAATTGTATAAAAATAGGATGCGTATATCCTAAGGAAAATTCTATTAAATTCCCTTGATTCGATACGCGGTAACCAACACCTATTAATTCCAAAATTTTTGTATATCCCTCACTTACACCTATTATCATATTATTTATAAGTGAGCGATATAAACCATGAAAAGCCTGTTTCTCCCTATAGTTGATAAGATTATTCTCATCAATCTCAAATCTTATCTGTGTTTTCTCTATAATTATCTTGATCGCAGGGTTTACTAATTGAGAAAGTTCTCCTTTAGGGCCTCTTACTGTAACAACATTATCTTTTAAAGCCACTGTAACACCTGACGGAATATCAATTGGTAATTTTCCTATTCTTGACATATTAAAACCTCTCTACATCAATAAACATAACAAAGAATTTCTCCCCCCACACTCTCTATACTGGCCTCCTTATTTGTCATAACTCCTTTAGAAGTTGATATTACAGCAATACCAAGACCATTGATAACTCTAGGCATTTCTTTATAACCCGTATATTTACGAAGACCAGGCGTTGATACACGTTCTAGCTTTCTTATTACACTCTGCCGAGTTACCGGATCATACTTCAATGCGATTTTTATTGTTCCTTGTGGACCATCATCTATAAATCTATAGTTCAAAATGTATCCTTTTTCAAATAAGATCTTTGTTATAGACTTCTTTAAATTAGAAGAAGGAATCTCTACAATTCGATGATGAGCCAGAATTGCGTTTCTGAGCCTGGTCAGATAATCTGCGATTGGATCTGTCATAAATAAAATATAAATGTTTAATTAATCAGGACTCCCCTGACAATATTAAAATATTCTTTGAATTCACATATGACACTTAAACTACAACACTATAGAGAGACTAAGATCATACATGATAAAATTTACCAGCTAGCTTTTCTTATTCCAGGAATAAGCCCTTTGGAAGCCATTTCACGAAATTGTATACGAGAAAGACCAAACTGACGTATATATCCCTTAGGACGTCCTGTTATCTTACAACGATTATGAAGACGAATTGGATTTGCATTTTTAGGAATAGTCTGTAATTTACGAGCCGCCTCATAAGCTTCTGTCACATCATTCGTGGTCGCAATAATTCGCTTCAAAGCCATACGCTTCTCCGCATAACGAGCAACTAATTTTGCACGTTTTATCTCACGAGCTTTCATTGATTCTTTTGCCATAACATCTTAATCTTTTTTATTTTTTCTAAAGGGAAGCCCAAATGCTTTTAAAAGAGCAAATCCTTCTTCATCTGTCTTTGCTGAAGTAACGAAAGTAATATTCAGTCCTTGAATACGATCAACTTGGTCTATATTAATCTCCGGGAATATTATCTGTTCACTAATTCCTAGGGTATAATTACCTTTCCCATCAAATCGACTTGTAATTCCTTTAAAATCACGAATACGTGGCAAGGAAACTTTAATAAGTCTCTCTAAGAACTCATACATCTTTTCACGCCGCAAAGTAACCATCACTCCTATAGGCATTTTTTTACGAAGTTTAAAATTTGCAATATCCTTCTTAGAAAAGGTTGCGACAGCTTTTTGTCCCGCAATAGATGAAATTTCATTAATTGCTACATCTATAATCTTTTTATCTTGAGTAGCATCACCTAATCCTTGATTAATTACTATTTTTTTTAGGATTGGCACTTGCATCACTGAAGTATAATTAAATTGCTTCTTTAATTCTAAAGCTATAATATTCTTATATTGAACCTTTAATTGTGATGTATTCATCATTTGATCTCCTCCCCAGATTTTTTTGCAACACGTATTTTCTCTCCATTTTCGGTTTCTCTAATTGCAACACGCGTAGGTCCTCCACTTTTCGGATCTACTAAACTCAAATTTGACACATGAATAGGTGCTTCTTGCTTTACAAAACCGCCTTGAGGATTCTTGGCCGTTGGCTTTATACTTTTAGAGACTATATTTACTCCTTCCACTATTGCTCTTTCCTCAGAAACAAGTATTTTCAACACCTTATGAGGTGAGGGATATTTACCATTAGTACCCCTCTTATCCTTACTTTTTCCTGTAAGAACAAGAACCATATCTCCTTTTTTTATATGTAGTTTTCTCATATTATATCACAAACATAATTAAAGAACCTCAGAAGCTAACGATACTACTTTCATATTTACTGCACGTAGTTCACGAGCTACTGGACCAAATATTCGGCTCCCACGAATTTCGCCAGCATTATTTAATAAGACACAAGCATTATCATCAAAACGAATATAAGAACCGTCAGCACGTCTGATTTCTTTCTTTGTACGTACAATCAAGGCTTTTGAGACTACACCTTTTTTTAAATCGCTTGCAGGAATAACATTCTGAATAGCGACAACTATAATATCACCAATACTCGCATACCGACGTTTGGTCCCTCCAAGTACACGAATACACTTCGCCTCACGAGCACCACTATTATCACATACTGTAAGTCTCGATTCTGTCTGTATCATAACTATTTAGCCTTTTCTATAATTTGTATCAATCTCCATCTCTTAGTTTTACTTAAGGGACGTGTCTCCATTATTAAGACTGTATCACCAATATTCGCCAGATTACTTTCATCATGAACATGATATTTCTTTGTCTTTTGAACAAATTTACCATATATAGGATGCTGTTCTTTAAACTTAGCAGCAATAACAATAGTCTTATCCATCTTATTACTTACTACTACACCCTGTCTTAGTTTTCTTAAATTCCTTGTTTCCATCTGATCATTTTTCAAGTTCTCTTTTACGCATCTCCGTTTTCATACGTGCAATATCACGACGAGTGGTAGTTATTCGAGCAGAGTTTTCAAGAGGAGTAATATTATGTTCTAAACTCATTTTTATTAAAGCTCTCTTTTCTTCTGCAATCCTCTCAACCAGCTCTTTAGTATCAAGTATTTTAACTTCCTTATTTTTCATCACATTCAAGCATTTTTATCATAATCTCGTCTTACTATGAATTTTGTTTTAATTGGAAGTTTCTGCGCCGCAAGCCTTAATGCCTCTTTAGCTATATCAAAACTTACACCTTCAACTTCGAATAAAACCCTACCAGGTGTCACTGGGGCTACCCAACCTGCTGGATCGCCTTTACCCTTACCCATTCTCACATCAGCAGGTTTACGTGTAATTGGTTTGTCTGGAAAAATCCTAATCCATACTTGCCCCTGACGGTTCATATAACGATTTACCGCCACACGAGCAGCTTCTATCTGACGACTATCAATCCATTTAGATTCAAGAGTCTTTATCCCAAACGATCCAAAAGCTAACTGTGTACCTCTATGTGCATTACCCTTTCTTCCACGCCCATCTTGAGGTCTTCTATATCTTACCCTTTTTGGCTGTAACATGATAATCTTTTATTTCTAACGATTATTATTTCTTCTATAAACTCTCCCAGTTCTAACATTTCCATTATTAAAACGCGCATTCATCTTATCCTGAGTAAAGCCTGATGTCAAATCAATCTTTTTATACAGTTCTCCTCTACAAATCCAGACCTTAATACCTAATAAGCCAACCTTTGTAAGAGCTTCTGTTTGACAATAATCTATATCGGCACGGAATGTATGTAATGGAGTACGTCCCTCTTTGAACATCTCTTTACGTGCTATCTCTGCACCATTGAGTCGACCTGAGATTTGAATCTTAATACCTTCTGCACCGGTACGCATAGTACTAGAAATTGCCATTTTTATTGCACGGCGGTAGGCTATCTTCCCTTCTATCTGTCGAACTATATTACTACCTACAATTGTAGCATCTAATTCCGGACGTTTAATCTCAAAAATATTGATTTGAATTTCCTTACCAAAGAGATTTTTCAACTCTTCCTTCAATTTATCAACATCTTGTCCACCTTTACCTATAACAATACCTGGACGTGCTGTACAAATTGTTATAGTTATTACCTTCAACGTACGTTCGATTATAATTCGTGAGACACTAGCTTTTTCAAGACGTTTATTCAGATATTTACGTATCTGTCTATCCTCAACTATATTCTCACCGAAGTTTTTACCACCGAACCAATTGGATTCCCAACCACGTACAATACCTAAACGGTTACTTATAGGATTAACTTTCTGTCCCATTCTATTACCTATTATTATTTACTTGTATTATCTTTTGATTCTACAAAAAGAGTGACGTGATTAGAACGTTTACGAATCCGATATCCACGTCCCTGAGGAGCAGGACGCATGCGTTTCATGGTAACACCCTCATCAACAAATATCTTAGAGATATAAAGTTCATTATCATCTGCCTTACGTTCATTCTTTGTTTCCCAATTTACAATAGCAGAGCGCAGGAGTTTCTCAACATCCTGAGCAGCAGCTTTTTTAGAAAACTTCAATATACTTAAGGCACGATTTACCTCCATCCCACGTACCATATCTACTACATATCTCATTTTACGTGGAGACGAAGGGCAATCTCTAAGTTTAGCAAAATACAGACTTCTTAGAGCCTCTTTATGAGCTTCTGCCTTTATATGTTTTCTTGCTCCCATTACTATTTAATTATATTTTCAACGAATTTTATCAAAGGTCTAACTTATTTTTTATTGTTACCAGAATGCCCTCCAAAGCGACGTGTTGGACTGAATTCACCAAGTTTATGACCTACCATATTCTCAGTAATATAAACCGGTATAAATTTATTCCCATTATGAACAGCAACTGTATGTCCTACAAAATCAGGAGAAATCATCGAAGCTCTAGCCCATGTCTTTACTACTGTTTTCTTTCCCTTCTCATTCATGATGAGAATCTTTTTTTCAAGAGAGACATTTATATAAGGACCTTTTTTTAATGAACGACTCATAATCTAACTCTTAATGTTTTTACTTCTTATTAGCTCTCTCTATAATATATTTATTAGAATGCTTCTTAGGAGCACGTGTCTTAAGCCCCTTAGCATACAATCCCTTGCGAGAACGAGGATGTCCTCCGGACTGACGGCCTTCACCACCACCCATAGGATGATCAACAGGGTTCATAACTACACCACGATTATGTGGACGACGGCCAAGCCAACGTGAACGACCAGCTTTTCCAGATTGCTCTAAGGCATGATCAGAGTTTCCGACACTACCTATAGTAGCCTTACAAGCAGAAAGAATCTTACGAGTCTCACCGGAAGGAAGCTTAATAACACAATAATTACCTTCGCGAGATGTCAGCTGTGCAAAATTACCTGCTGAACGTACGAGCAAAGCTCCTTGACCAGGACGCAATTCTATATTATGAATTACCGTACCAACAGGAATATTCGATAAAGGAATAGAATTACCAATCTCTGGTACAGCTTCAGTCCCAGAAAGTAACGTAGTACCAACCTCTAAGCCATTAGGAGCAATTATATAGCGTTTCTCGCCATCTGCATAGAATAATAAAGCGATTCTTGCAGAACGATTCGGATCATACTCTATAGTCTTTACCACTGCAGGAATACCATCTTTTTCTCGTTTGAAGTCAATAATACGAAACTTTTTCTTATGTCCACCTCCCATATAGCGGACTGTCATCTTACCTGTATTATTTCGACCACCAGTAGATTTTTTACCATAAACAAGAGACTTCTCAGGTACTTTTGCAGTAATATCCTCGAACATACCTATAATTTTATGTCTCTGTCCAGGTGTAACTGGTTTTAATTTACGTACTGCCATATCTCACTTAAATATTGCTATAAAAATCTATAATATCACCATTCTTCAATGTCACTATAACTTTTTTAAAAGCATTCTTTTTACCCTTTATAAGACCAGCTCTCGTATAACGTGACTGACGCTTACCAGAATAATTAATAGTATTTACATCGATTACGGTAACCTCATATAGGCTTTCTATTTCTCTCTTTATATCAAATTTATTAGCCTCTGGCTTAACTATAAAGCCATATTTCGGTCTAGCCAATTTCGTATAGGTATAGATTTTCTTTTCTTTCCGTATACTACCTTCCTTAAAGTTTTTCTTCCTAACAACATAGCTACGAGTTTCAGAGATTGCATTATTAGCCTCCCCTATCTTCTTGCTACACGTAATTATCTTCTTATCTTCAGAAGACTTTTCCGTTATTTTGGTCATCTTTTCAGTGACCAATGATTTTATTATAAATCCCATAATTATAGCTTCCTCTATTTATCTAAGATTTCTTCAATTCTCATCAAAGATTTCTCCGTTACAACGAGTACATCAGCATTCAACACTTTATATGAATTAGTCTGACTAGCAGTTGTAACATCAGCCTTTTTCAGATTACGAGCTGACAAATATACATTTTTTCTAACTTCAGGCAATATTAAAAGAACCTTTTCACCATCGATCTTCAAGTCTTTGACAACATTTATAAACTCCTTTGTTCTAGGAGCCTCAAAATCAAAATCTTCAACAACAATGATAGCTTGCTCCTGTGCCTTATAAGAGAGTGCAGACTTACGTGCTAGAGACCTTACTTTCTTATTCAGCTTAAAGCTATAATCACGTGGTTTAGGACCAAAAACTCGACCTCCACCAACAAGAACTGGTGAATTTATATCACCACGTCTAGCTCCTCCACCGCCTTTCTGACGACCTAATTTACGAGTAGAGCCAGAGTGTTCACTTCTTTCCTTAGTTTTACTTGTTCCCTGGCGCTGGGCGGCTAAGTATCGCTTTACATCAAGGTAGATAACATGATCATTTGGTTCAATCCCAAAGATATTTTCATTAAGAGTCACCTTACGACCAGTTTCTCGACCTTTAATATCTAATATATTAATATCCATTTATTTATTAATTATAAGAGTTGAACCAACACATCCGGCAACACTACCTTTTACAAGAAGTAGATTGTGCTCCGGAATTATCTTTAATACTTGGAGATTTTGAGTAGTTACTCTATCTCCGCCCATTTGGCCGCCCATTCGCATGCCTTTGAAGACCTTAGCAGGGTAAGAACATGCACCAATAGAACCTGGCTTACGTGCACGGTCATCCTGTCCATGCGTTGACTGTCCAACACCTCCGAAACCATGACGTTTTACTACACCTTGAAATCCTTTACCTTTTGAAGTACCAACTACATCAACAAACTTGGTATCATTAAAGAGTTCTACGGTTATTGTATCACCTAGGTTATAATCCTCATTAAAACTGAACTCAGCCAAGTGTCTCTTTGGTGTTGTACCGGCTTTCTTAAAGTGCCCTTGTAAAGGTTTAGAAGTGTTCTTTTCCTTCACTTCGCCAAAACCTAACTGAACAGCCTTATAACCATCTTTTTCCTCTGTCTTCACCTGAGTTACAACACAAGGACCAGCTTCGATAACAGTGCACGGTAGATTCTTACCGTCGGCACTGAAAATAGATGTCATTCCTATTTTCTTTCCTAATAATCCTGGCATTTCAATTAATATTTAAAATGAATGAAGTTTATACTAATTATTAAACTTTAATCTCAACTTCTACGCCTGAAGGTAGTTCTAGTCTCATCAGAGCATCTACAGTCTTTGGAGTTGAACTATAGATGTCTATTAGCCTCTTGAAACTAGAAAGCTGGAATTGTTCACGGGCTTTCTTATTTACAAACGTAGAACGGTTCACTGTGTAGATTCGTTTATGGGTTGGCAATGGGATAGGCCCACTAACAATTGCCCCCGTAGTCTTAACAGCTTTAACTATCTTCTCTGCCGATTTATCAACTAATTGATAATCGTAAGATTTTAGCTTAATACGAATTTTCTGACTCATAGTCTTTTGTTTTTATTATTACAAATGAAGATGCATCCTCATAAGAGTCATACGCTATAAGGAATGCATCCTCTTATTAATTATTTTAATAATTCCGAATGTCCATTTAATTCATCAAGAATAGTCTTAGCGAGTGCGTTGGACACCGGAGAATGATGATCATACTCCATAGAAGACGTTGCACGGCCAGAGGTTATCGTTCTCAGAGTCGTTACATATCCAAACATCTCCGACAGCGGGACCATTGCCTTAACGATACGGGCACCACTACGAGCTTCATCCATTCCTTGTACAAGTCCGCGACGCTTATTCAGGTCACCTATTACATCACCCATATTTTCTTCAGGAGTAACGACTTCCACTTTCATTATGGGTTCCATGAGAACTGGAGTAGCCATTGGGCAAAGCTTCTTGAATGCTTGATGAGCTACAAGCTCGAAAGACAACTGATCTGAGTCTACCGGATGGAAAGAGCCATCAGTCAACGTTACCTTCATACCTGTCAGCGGAAAACCTCCAAGAACACCATTAGACAAACAATCCTTGAATCCTTTTTCAACAGCAGGTATAAATTCCTTAGGAATATTACCACCCTTAACCACGTTGACAAATTGAAGATCACCTTCCGTGTAGTCCTCGTCTTTAGGTTCTATAGTAACGTCTATACAAGCAAACTTACCACGACCACCAGACTGTTTCTTATAAGTTTCACGACTCTGTGCCGACTTCGTAATGGCTTCCTTATAGTTAACCTGTGGTTTACCTTGATTACATTCAACCTTAAACTCTCGTTTCAAACGGTCAATGATAATATCCAGATGTAACTCACCCATTCCCGAGATGATTGTTTGCCCACTCTGTTCATCAGTACGTACTGTAAAAGTGGGGTCTTCCTCAGCAAGTTTTGCAAGACCGTTATCCAGTTTCGTTATATCAGCTTGACTCTTCGGTTCAACAGCAATAGAAATCACCGTATCAGGGAAAGTCATAGACTCCAATACTATTGGCTTATTCTCATCACAAAGAGTATCGCCCGTACGAATATCCTTAAAACCTACACCAGCGCCGATATCTCCTGCATCAATAGATTCCATTGGAATCTCTTTGTTCGAGTTCATTTGGAATAAACGACTTATACGTTCTTTTTTACCCGAACGAGGATTATAAACATAAGAGCCTGCTACGACCTTACCTGAATAGACTCTAAAGAATACCAAACGTCCCATAAATGGGTCAGTAGCAATCTTAAACGCCAGAGCCGAGGTAGGTTCATTCTCAGAGGGTTTACGATCTTCCTCTTCGTCAGTATCGGGATTCGTTCCAACAATAGCTTGTGTATCGAGTGGTGAGGGCAAGAAAGCACAGGTGTAATCAAGCAGTGGCTGAACACCTTTATTCTTATAGGAGGAACCTAAAAGCATCGGACAGCATTCCATTGCAATACATCCCTTACGGACAGCCGCAATAATCTTTTCCTCGGGAATATCCTTTCCATCAAGATAGAGCTCCATAACTTCATCATCAAAGTTAGCACCCGACTCCAGTAGTTTATCACGCCATTCATTAGCCTCATCAACCAATTCGGCAGGAATATCTTCAACATCATACTCCGCCCCCATAGTTTCATCATGCCAAAGAATTGCTTTCATCTTTATGAGGTCAACAACCCCTTTGAAGTTTTCTTCTGCTCCGATAGGAATCTGGATAGCAACAGGATTAGCTCCTAATACATCTTTCATCTGACGAACAGTCTCATAAAAGTCTGCACCGGAACGGTCCATCTTATTCACATAACCTATTCTTGGAACATTATATTTATCTGCTTGGCGCCACACTGTCTCCGACTGAGGTTGAACTCCATCGGCCGCAGAATAAGTTGCAATAGCTCCATCAAGCACACGCAAAGAGCGTTCAACCTCTGCAGTAAAGTCTACGTGTCCCGGAGTATCTATGAGGTTAATCTTGAAAGACTTCCCATCGTAGTTCCAATTACAGGTAGTTGCAGCCGATGTGATTGTTATACCGCGTTCTTGCTCCTGGGCCATCCAGTCCATTGTCGCAGCACCATCGTGTACTTCACCAATCTTGTGCGTCTTACCAGTATAGAACAAAATGCGTTCAGATGTCGTTGTCTTACCGGCATCAATATGGGCCATAATACCGATATTGCGGGTCAAATGTAAATCGCGATTTGCCATTTTCTTTTTTCCTTGTCTATGATATTAAAAGCCCTGTTTAAAATCTGAAATGAGCAAACGCACGGTTAGCCTCAGCCATACGGTGCATATCTTCTTTACGCTTGAAAGCGCCGCCTTGACTATTGAAAGCATCCATAATTTCAGAAGCCAGCTTCTCGGCCATGCTCTTTCCACCACGTTTACGTGCGAATGCTATCATATTCTTCATCGACACGCTCTCTTTACGTTCTGGGCGAATCTCTGTCGGAACCTGGAATGTTGCTCCGCCAATACGACGACTTTTCACTTCAACCTGAGGAGTTATATTATCAAGAGCCTCTTTCCAAATCTCCAGAGGAGATTTTTCCTGGTCTTTTGCTTTCTCACTCACGATATCGAGTGCGGAATAGAATATCTCATAAGATATATTCTTCTTCCCATCATACATTAGATGATTTACAAACTTCGACACTCTTTGGTCGTTAAACTTGGGATCCGGGAGGATCACACGTTTCTTCGGTTTTGCTTTTCTCATTTTTAATATTAAAGCTTTTATTCTGCGGAGGCTGTCGTTTAACTTCGTTCTTCAACGCTCACTCTTGTCGTTTACTCAACCTATGGTTAACAATACTCCAGCAAAACTTATTTATTTCTTTGTTATACTCCCATATTCATCAGCCATCCCCGACTATTGAACTTGGAGTTTTGAAGTTCTGGTTTTTGTTTCCTCAGTGTTATAAGGTCTAAAAGGGGCGAACTTCAATTATGCTTATTTTTTAGCCTTAGGACGTTTAGCTCCGTATTTTGAGCGGCGTTGAGTGCGGTTAGCAACTCCTGCCGTATCGAGAGTGCCGCGAACGATGTGATAGCGAACACCCGGGAGATCCTTAACACGACCACCACGAACTAAAACTATACTGTGTTCTTGCAAATTGTGGCCTTCTCCTGGAATATAAGAGTTAACCTCTTTTTGATTTGTCAAACGAACACGGGCAACTTTTCGCATTGCCGAATTAGGCTTCTTAGGAGTTGTTGTGTAAACACGGACACAAACGCCACGACGCTGAGGACAATTATCCAAAGCCGGCGACTTGCTCTTTCCAACAATCACCTTTCTACCTTTTCTTACTAATTGTGAAATAGTAGGCATGATTTTTTATTTTATTTTTTATTCGTATTTGTCTTGTCAGAGATGGATTGAATGCATCGCTTTGAAAACTAGCCCAATTCAAACCATATTCGGGCCGCAAAAATACAAACATTATTCTGTAACCAACAACATGGCTTATTTATGAGGGTTCTATCTACACATCTTTTAACAATAGATAACTTATAAATACTCTTTCAAGTGTAACTTTCCAGGATTGAGGAGGGGACGGGAAGGTGTTTTTTCCGGATGTTAGACAAGAAAAGGCGCAAGCCTTACTTTGCATTGCATGCTTGCGCCTTTAGTTGATTAGTTTACCTTAAAGACCTTAATCGTAATGAGGTACAGGATGTCTAGGGCTTCTTCTTTTTCTTATCGTCGCCTTTCCACTCTTCCCACCAGATTTGTTCGCTCACCATTGAGCGGGTAGACACCTTCCCGCTGGCAGTGCGACCGGTTTCGGGAATGAAGCGCACACGAACATTTTCGATATGTGCTGCTGTCACATCTTCGGCCTTGTCCATTCCCTTGCCTTTTGCGGCTATGGTATAGTAGAATGTGCCAATGCCCTCGAGCTTAACGGTACGTCCCTCTTTCATGAAACTACTCAACACCTTACCCAGGTTTTTCAACACGGCGTAGGTATCTCCCCGGCTTACGGTCGAGATTTCAGCCAACTCGTCGGCCACTTCGTCTGTCGTAGCCGGCTTTCCAACAATAACGGCTTGCGGATACCACTTGCCGTTGATTTTCTTCAGAACTTTCTTAAAGAATGCCATAATCGATACATTTAAAAAATTAATAACTATTCGTTCTATATAGGTAATGATTCCTATAGTCTATTGTCGTACAGAATCACCCCGGAGGTGATATAGGATCAGTCCGGGACTGATGTAGGATCGGTATGCTACTGATGTAGGATCAGTTCGGTACTGATGTATCATCATCTTGGAGCAGTGATTTTATTCATCCCAAACCGATGTTCTTTTATAACCTATTTCCTCCGTTTCCTCGTCATCTTCGAAAATATCTTGCTTGGCATCTCCGCCGCCACCGGCCGAGCCGCCACCTATGGGCAGAGATATGGTTTCGAGCAACGACTCCGTTTCAAGGAGAGTTATTTCAATACGCGGTGAGATGTATGTTTTCTTTTCCATCATTGATTGTTGCTTTAGTGTAAATCAGAACTTATAGAACTTCTTGCCGTTCTTGATATATATTTCTCCGCCCTTGAGTGCGTTGATATCCGTACCGAGCAGCTTGCCATCGAGCGAATAAATCTTTCCGTCGCCCTTTTCGATATCTTCTTCTGCATTATCAATTCCGGTTGTCTCATTCTCATCATCGAGCACAATAGCAAATCCCTTAGCGGGCGTCGGACTGGTAGAGCGAATATAAGCCCTAAACGAATGCACATATCCGTTCGGATTATCCGTCTTAATCGGTTTCCACGTATTATTCTCAAGATTATAATATCCGCCCGCGGCAGCCGTGGCGTTGTCGATATTTTCGGTTTTACCACCGAAAAACGTAGTACCGTCGGCCGATGCCGGAACCTCGATTGTAGGTGGAGTAACCGGCACTTGAACGTTCGTTTCAGTACCGAACGTATGCGTTCCACCGTCAGTTATACGAATGAGATAGGGCTTGTTTGCCTCAAGCTGTGTCCCTCCATCGCCAATCGACACGAAGCGGAAATATTTTCCGTCGCCAACCTTAGCTGTGAGTTCATAGGCTCGCATCCCATTTGGCAAAGTTGCAGGATATGGCAAGCAAAGAGTCTTGCAATTATCGCCGGAGAAAGACTTATTGGTCAATGTCATATATGAAGGTTCTTCCATATAACTTGCCTTATTTGCGGTGAAAGAATACTGGATAGGGTAGTCGCAACCCACTGTACCCAATTTATAAAGTTCGCTTATATCGTATACTACAAAGTTCTCGCAAGTACTGCCTATTATAAAGTTTTCTTGATTAGCTTCAGGCACCGGACTCCCGTTAGGGAGATATACAATGGTATATTTTGATATTCCATAAAAAGGACTCCCAAAAACTCGTCCAATTTTAACTCCAGCAGGAAGTGTTACGCCCGTCATATCAATATATTTCAACCCACGACAGGCCCCAAAAACATTATTCCCTATGGATGTTAAAGTTGTCCCGTTCCCAAAAACTATGGCCTCTATATTAGAACAATTATCAAAAACACTGTTGCCTAGATTGTTCAATGAAGCTGGCAAGGTCTTTATACCGGTGAGTTTTCTATCATTATTAAAAGCACTGTTTCCTATTGTCACGATATTAGGCATAAATGGCAAATTGGTAAGATTTTGACAAAATGAAAAAGCGTATTGCTCTATTGTTATAACGTCTGGTAAATAGATTTCCGTAATAGCATCACAACTCTGGAAAGCAAATTCTCCTATTGTTGTAACCTTAGGAAGAGATAGTGTACCTGTTAGACCGCTACATAAATTAAAAGCCGCTTCACCTATAGTAGTTACATTGGGAAGAGATAAGGAAGTTAAACCAGAACATCCAGAGAAAGTGTTTTTTTCTATTGTCGTAACATTTTGCAATGATAAAGCTCCTGTAAAACCCGTACAACCAGAAAAGGCTAACTCTTTGATAGTTGTTACTTTAGGTAAAGACAAACTTGTAAATCCAGAACAGTAATAAAAAGCAAACCTGTCGATGTTAGTTACCTCAGGTAAAGACAACGCCCCGGTGAGCCCCGAACATTGATAAAATGCGCTTTGTCCGATAGATACGACTTTGGGAGCTGACAGACTTGTGAAACCAGAACATTGACTAAAAGCACCATCTTTGATTGCTGTCACATTGGGCAATGACAGAGGTCCCATTAATCCAGTGCATCCGCTAAAAGCCCATTGGTCTATTACAGTCACAGAAGGGGGAATAGTTAAGCTGTTAGCATTTACATAGTAACTAAATGCGCTTCCATTGATTCTCACTACAGGGTAATTAACCCCACCCTCTTCCACATGGTCGGGAATATTCAATGCACCAGTGAAAGCGTCTTTTCCCAACGTTTCCCCTACGATGATAGCATTTGCACCATCTAACATATACTTCCATGTTACTCCGTTGGCAGTATAGGTGCTCCATTGTGCATGTGCTCCGATAACCACCATTAGACAAATCAAGATGAGATAGATTTTTTTCATTTGAATTACTTGTTATTTGTGATTAGAAACGAATATAAAATTCATCCTTACACCGGATTAAATAGCCCAGCGGAAAGGACATAAAAAGTGGCACGAAGAATCCTTTAGGAATCCCCGCGTTTATTGGGTTCACAGCACACTTCGCGCGCGCGTAAGATAAAGTAAAAAATGTATTATTAGAGGCTAGGTGCCAATGTGTGTGTGTGTGTGTGTGTGTGTGTGTGTGTTAGCAAATTATCTGGAACAACCAAACATTTAGCACAAAAAGATGCAGGGAAATCGAAATTTCTCTGCGCTACATTATTGCTATAGAATGATATTAATAACCGTTCCACGGTGGCAAAGATAAGTAGAGTTTATTTAATAAACAAAAACAGTGCAAAAGAATCATCTGTTTTATAGCGTTTTAGCCGGGCTATAATTTCGGCTCGTGGGTGCGATAAACCAGATAGTCGCCCTCGGCATGCACTGTGAATCTCGGGCCTAGAGCTTCGTTGAGCGTACCTTGCCACTGCTCTTTAAAGGGATAGGCCGGCCACTTCAAACCGTAGCTCGACAGCTGCCTACAAGAGATATTAAAGATGCTCACCTGCTGACCGGCAAATGAACAGAACTCTGTATTACCCGATGAAGGGCAAAACCAACCATGGTCGGTTATCATCACCGGACAGACACCCAGCTCACGACGATAGCGCATAAGCAGCGAGATATTGCCCAACGTATGGTCTTCGCGCTTACCGGTTGCCCCCAGATATATGAAATTACGCTCGGAGGTTCGGGTGAGGGCGAATCGGGTGGCCTTGGTGAGGTCGTTATCGTCCTGCTCATCGAACTGATGATATATCTCTTTATATCGTTCACGCAGCGAGGGCGATATAGAGTCGCCATCGCCTATCACAGCCGTGGGTTCGAGTCCGTAATCAATGAGCTCGGCTAGCGCACCATCGCACACATAAAGCTCTTTTGCTTTACGAAGAATAGCGAGCGGTACTTCATGCCTGGGGAAATCACCGGCGGCAAGAATCACCACACCGTCAGATGGGAGTTGTCCCTCGTGCCGGATATCGGCCTTGTAATCGCGCTTCCATTTGCGATAACCCGCCACAGCTATCACAGCATATAGAGCATAGAGAACGGCGGTAAAAGGTATATCCTTATATATATATAAGGTGGAGAGTTCGAGGTCGACAACAATCCATATCCACCACTGCTCGATATATTTTCGAGCCAGAGCCCACAGGCCAATAAAGCTAAGTGCATTGCCGAAGCTATCGAGTACCGGTACAGTGGAGTTAGTAAACTTCACAAGCACCAGCCAAATTGCTCCCCAAAGAACGAAGAACACAGCGGTGGCAGGCAACACCAGTCGACGTGGGAAATGCGAAACAGGCAGTTCTTTCTGTTCGTGCCTGCCTAACTTCCAGAACAGGAAGCCGTAAATAGCAGCGAGAGCGTAATAAATCTGCATTCCAAAGTCGGCATACAGTCCGGCCTCGTAATAAACGAACATATAAACCACAGGCATCACGATTCCCGTTAGCCAAAGCCATATACTAGCCTTATATTCCTGATAGATGTAAACCAAGCCTATGAGCGTGCCCAATAGGTCAAGCCAGTGAGTGGATATGAATTCCTGCATCAGAATCGAAGTGTTAGACTACCCATCATATTAAATCCGGCCATGGGCATAAAACCCAGCTGCCAATAGCGATTCTGAGGTGTGTAGTGAGCCGACTGACTGACGGCTGTATAGGCCCATCCACTGGCGGCGTAGTGATTATTGAAGATGTTGTTCAAGTCTAGACCTAAGGATATTTGTTTCAGGCCAAGAATTGTACGATGTAATCCGATGTTATACGACAGGTTTATATCAGTTTGCGAATAGCGCGGTAGCGACCGGTCTTTATTTTCAGTGTTGTCGAGATATTGCCGGCTCACGAAGTTAGTGTGCCAAACAGCCTCGAGCGATTTATAGTGGAAGTTGATAAACCCGTTCAGGATAGCCGACGGTGAGAATGAAAGCACCGAGTTATCATAGTGCACAACGGCAGGATGCTTGTCGTCGTCCCAGTTGTCGATGTATTCGTCGAAATCTTTTATTCGATTCGTACTCAAAGCAGCGTTGGCCTCGAGGGTTAGGCACGATAGAGCATCCCAGGCAGCGGTGATTTCAGCTCCCATACGATAGGAGCGGGCTATATTCGTTGTGAGATTCTCGCCGATGTCGCTTTTCTCACCAGTTTGCACGAACTGGTCTTTATAGTTCATGTAGTAGAAGTTCACGCCTGCTCTTGCACGCGGGGCAGAGTATTGATAGCCCAGTTCTGCGTCCAGCAGATGCTCGGCTTTCGGTGCAGGATATTTTCCGTTGTCGGTGAAATTACTACGTTCGGGTTCTCTGCCGGCATAGGCCACCGAGGCATAAGCACGATGCGGCCCACTATGAAAGCTCATCCCAGCCTTAGGGTTCCAGAAATTATATGTGGCACGAATATCGAGTATCTGATTCAGGAAGGTGCCATCAGCCTGCTTGTAAAACCTATCATTACGTCCATCGGTGGTGTAACCCACATGGCGATATTGCACGTCGGCAAACAAATCCAACATGCTACTTGCATGATAGGTTGCCTTGGCGAAAGCCGAATAATCGTTCTTGCGTGCCTTAGAGTCATAATATCGGTGTCCTGTGAAATCTTGTATCTGTCCACGATTGGCCACATAAGTGAGATAACCGAAATGACTGCCGCGGAATTGTTGTAAGTTCACCCCGCCGAGAACATCCCACTGTTCATCGCGATAATTCACGTTGTAAACCACACCATAGGTATGTTGCGACAGTCCCTTCTTCCGCACAAAATCGCTCTGCTTAACTTTCTTCCCATTCACGTCGGTTGCAACGAGTCCGAACCTGTCGAACTTATTATTTTGGCGGAACTCGCTGTAATACCCGTAACCGTAGGTGTAATGAACGGATAGGTTATGTGTCCAGTGTTCGGATGGTTTCCAGGCGGTCGAGAGAATATTATGGTTCTGATAGAAGTTATCGGTTGTTCGCCGCCATAACGAACCGCCATCCATCGTGTAGCGTGATGTTTTATAGTTGCCATTCGCATCCTTGACGAACTTCCGGTTAACATCATCGAACTCCAAGCTTTCGTATAGCGGATTGAATCGCCCCAGTCCATGGGTATACATATCCTGGTAGGTTCGTATACCCTCCATCATTAGCGACCCGTCGCTATTTCCTGCCACTACGCCATTCCATGCCTGACCGGTTTTCTCGAAGTTGCCTATGTTCTTATATCGCACCTGAAAGTTGTTGCCCAACCATGTCAGTCCGCCATAGTATGAGCCCGACCGGCCGGCTGTGCCGTGTAAATATCCATCGGTACCGGTTTCGTGATATGCTCCGTCGAAAATGAATCCTTTACCTAGCAATCCGGTGGAGAAATTCAGACCGGTGTTATAAGTATTGTAGGAACCATACGAGCCACTCAACTCCAACTTAGGTTTCTTTGAGGGCGTAGCAGTGGCTAACGAAATGGAGCCTCCGAAAGCTCCGTCGCCGTTAGTCGACGTGCCTATTCCGCGCTGTACCTGCACGCTTCCAAGTAGGGCGCCGAACGAATTCATATTTGCCCAGAACACTGTTTGGTCTTCGGGCGAATTGAGTGCAACGCCATCGAGCGTAACGTTGATTCTACTTCCGGCCGCCCCACGAATACGCATAGCCACGGTTCCGGTTCCGAGTCCGTTTTCGCCCCATGCCAGTATACCCGGTGTTCTAGTCAGCAGTAACGGAAGCTCGCGCCCGCTGCGCGAAAACTTTTGCAGTTCGCCCTTCTTGATGTTAGCCACAGCATAGGGCGCATTTTTCTGTGCACGCACACCGGCCACAATAACCTCGGCTAGCTCTTCATGCGTGAGAGTGTCGGCGCTGTTTTGCGCCTTCGTTGCAGCCACACATATAAGTGAAGCTGCAAACATGATGAATTTCTTCATGTTTGTGTATTATGAAATGATTATTAAAAGGGGAGAGTAAAAATCCCTACGTCGGTATTATCCGCATCAGGTTCTCGGGTATATTCTCAGCACCGCCCAAACGAGCGAGCACCCCTTAGCTTCCACTCTGGAAGCCGGAGGCAAAGGTAATATTTTATGACGAAACCATACTCCTCCCTCTATCACGTCTCTACAGCCCCATCAATAGTTGTGTTCTATGCAACAATAGTTCTAATCAATGAATTATTCGTAATTCCGAACAGGATGCTATCATAACTTTGCGAGCAATTCATTAGTCGGCCGATTAACTCGGCGGGCATAACAAAAAAAATAAAAGGTATATAGGCATATGAAAAGTAAAGTAATTGCATTCTTAGAGTTTGCGTCGAATCTTCGCCAAACGGGTTTGAACTTAATCCGTGTGGCTATACTGATTGTTTTCGTTTGGATAGGCGGGTTGAAATTTACCCACTACGAGGCCGACGGTATCGTGCCCTTCGTGGCCAATAGTCCTTTCATGAGTTTCTTCTACGCCAAGGAAGCTCCGGAATACAAAGAATATAAAAACAAGGAGGGCGAACTGGTACTGAAGAACCGACAGTGGCATGAAGCTAACCGCACTTATACGTTTTCTTACGGTCTTGGTTGTCTCATCATGTCGATAGGCATCCTGGTGTTCCTCGGAATGTTCTGGCCCAAGGTTGGTATTTTCGGCGAACTGCTGTGCATAATCATGACTATAGGTACGTTGTCGTTCCTGGTAACCACACCAGAATGTTGGGTGCCCAATCTTGGTAGCGGTGAGTATGGATTCCCGTTGCTTTCGGGGGCAGGCCGACTTGTAGTTAAAGACACTGTGATATTGGCCGGAGCTATTACATTACTTTCCGACACGGCAGGGAAACTCCTAAAGCAGTTCAAAAATTAGTCTACTTGTACAGTTAAGGAAAACGTTCGGGGAATATCCTCGAACGTTTTTCTATATCCAAATCACAACCGCAAATCCTAGAGTAATCTTCTAACATGCCTATCTTTGCACCCCTAGAAAACATTAGTATTAAGAAAACCGAAATGCAAAAAAAACTATTCGTTCTGCTCTACATCTGGCTAACTGTCGTAATGACGACCATCGCTTCGACAACAATCCCGGTTAAGGGAAAAATAATACAACCCGATAACCCCAACATCTGCTATGTCGGGCGAATCTCGTTCAGCAACCCTCTGCGCCCTACTTTCAATTGGCCGGGAATCGAAATCGCCGCCCGATTCACCGGTATATCGCTAAAAATGATTGCTAAACCGAAAAGCGGATATTTCGTTTGCTCCATAGACGGAGCCGAACCTTTCAAGGTGAGCTTTAACAGCGAAAAAGATTCGGTAGTGAACCTAGCCACAGCCCTGCAAGACCGTGACCATGAGGTTCGACTAACCTACATCATCGAAGGTCTGCAGCGACACGCCGAATTCTTGGGATTCGCCATCGACGAAAACGCCACAATCCTTCCGCCACCCATAATGCCCGAAAGGAAAATAGAATTCATCGGGAACTCCATAACCTGCGCTTTCGGAATAGAAAGTATCGACGGTCGAGACCCCTACGAAGACGAAACCGAGAATCACTACCTAAGCTATGCCGCAATAGTTAGCAGAAATCTCAACGCCCAGCATTTCGCAATCGCACGAAGCGGACATGGAGTGTACAGGAATTACAACGGGCCGCGCGAAGGAACACCCACCAATCTACCAGGCGAATATGCCTACACGATCTTCGAAGACTATAGCGAGAAATGGGATTTCGCACGCTGGACACCACAAGTTGTGTGCATCAATCTAGGCACGAACGATTTCTCTACAAACAACTACGACCCTGCACGATATGAAGAGGCTTATCGTAATTTCATCCGTACGATTCGAGCTTATTATCCCGACGCCGCAATCGTTTTGCTCAATGGGCCGATGCTAAAAGCTCGCGAGAATAAACTCCAAGCCTCGATTCTCAACAAATTACAGCGAGAGTTTCACAAGCAGGGCGATAAGCATATTTTCCGTTTTGAGTTTTCATTCCAAACGGGCGAACTGGGCTACGGCGCTTGCTACCATCCAAGTCTCAAGCAACACGAACGAATGGCCGAAGAACTCACCCCATTTCTCCGACAAATAATGAACTGGTAGCAATAAACCCCATCGTCCCACCCACTCGACCGATAGGCCGCATTGGCATAAATATCCAAACATAACAGGGTCAGGGAAATGTTATGAGGCTCGGCCGATAGGCCGCATGTAGGGACAGACCCCGTGTCTGTCCGATACCCATGCCAATTCGGTCGGCAGACCGCATGAGATTTCTTTCTACCCTGTCCTGATGGATGGATAGGTGGGTGTATCGGACAGACACGGGGTCTGTCCCTACATGCGGCCTGTCGCCCGAATTGGCATCTGTTGGGTAGAGCAAATATATCAAAGGAGGACTTTGTTGGGCCTATATAAAGATTTTGTTGGGCTTATATAAAGATTTTGGGGCTTATATAAAACGGTCGACCTGCACGCGTCGTCACGACGGATGCAGGTCTTAATGATTATATAAACGATATTTTCTTTGTTTCCTAAATACAGGGGTGAGAAGCTCCCTGATACGGGAATAGAGAAGGAGGAAGGTTTCTCTAGCGATAAGAAAAAGGAGAATCGCCCTCCCCTATACCTTATCTTCTCCGGGGTCTTCTTCTCGCCCGGGTTTGGGGGAGCCGCCGCCGGTTCCTCCACCGGGTTTATTTCCGCCGGAGCCATTTCCACCGGAGCCTGAACCATTTCCGCTTCCGCCGTGTTTTGAGCCGGTGCCGGTTGATTTTCCGCTCGGCTCGGGAACGACGA
>ERZ773067.86-NODE-86-length-58540-cov-12.493272_pt1 | contig 58540 bp, 48 predicted proteins | sample MGYA00580622_ERZ773067 | MGnify/ENA primary metagenome ERZ773067 (study PRJEB29015, sample SAMEA2737998) | human oral metagenome | biome: human oral; feature: human-associated habitat; material: dental | place: China | collected 2113 ...
CTCGTAAAGGTGCGCGGCAGGCGATTGGGCGGAGCGTAGACGGGGGGGGCTGTCGGGGCAGCGCTCGGCGTCGGGGTGGGAGCAGGGGCGGCCTTAGGAGTCGCAGGGCTGGGGCTCGTCCTCGGAGCGGCACTAGGCTCGGGAGCAGGAGCGGCGAGCTCCCCCGAGCTGGGGAAGAGCGCCACGAGCTGCAGCAGCGAGAGCTCCAGCAGCAGGCGCTTGCTGGTGGCCGCACGCCACTGCTGATCGGCCGTGACGAGTACCTTCAGCACGCCGAAGAGCTGTGCCGCCGTGCAGCGCTGCGCGAGGCTCTGGTACTGCCGTGCCACGCCCTCGGGCTTCTCCAGAAGCTGCGCCGTATCGGGGTGCTGCACCACGAGCAGGTCGCGGGTGAAGGCAGCCAGCCCATTGAGGATCAGCTGCCCCTCGAAGCCGCGCGCCAGCAGTTCGTCCACGAGCAGCAGCAGCGTGCGGAAGTCCCCGCTCAGCAGCTGCTCGTAGATACGGATGAAGTAGCCGTAGTCCAGGACGTTCAGGCTCTCCAGCGCATGCTGGTAGCTGATATGCCCGGAGGAGAAGCTGGCGATGCGGTCGAACATCGACAGCGCGTCACGCATCCCCCCATCGGCCTTCTCGGCGATGAGCCCCAGGGCCGCTTCGTCGGCCTCGATCCCCTCCTGCTGGGCGACGTAGCGCAGGTGCTGGGTGATGTCCCCAACCGTGATACGCTTGAAGTCATAGATCTGGCAGCGCGAGAGGATCGTGGGTAGGATCTTGTGCTTCTCCGTCGTGGCGAGGATGAAGATGGCGTAGCTGGGCGGCTCCTCGAGCGTCTTGAGGAAGGCGTTGAAGGCTGCCGCCGAGAGCATGTGCACCTCGTCGATGATGTAGACCTTGTAGCGCCCAAGGGCTGGCGGCATGGCTACCTGCTCGGTCAGGGTACGGATGTCGTCGACCGAATTATTGGACGCGGCGTCGAGCTCGAAGATGTTGAAGGAGCGCTGCTCGTTGAAGGCGCGGCAGCTCTCGCACGCGTTACAGGCCTCGCCGTCGGGCTGGAGGTTGGTACAGTTGATCGTCTTGGCGAGCACGCGCGCCGCTGTCGTCTTCCCCACCCCACGCGGGCCACAGAAGAGATAGGCGTGTGCGAGCTTGCGCTCCAGCACCGCCGTACGCAGTGTCGAGGCCATAGCCCCCTGCCCCACGATACTGTGGAAGCTATCGGGGCGATACTTACGGGCCGAGACGATATATTGATCTGACATGAATGCTTAGCTTGGGGAAATGCTTCTGCTGCAAAGATACAAAAGTCCTGAGGCGTCGCCACGCACGGCGCTACCTCGTCTGGGCAGTGGTCTAAGGACGAGCCTCGGCGCTTCCTTCGCCTTTATGGTAAAGGGGGAAGAAACAAGCCCGAGGGGGCTACGTGTAGCGGGGAGGCCTTCTGATGGATATCCCTCAGCGCACTGAGGTACGTCAGTCACAAGGCTGAGGGATAGCAGTCAGACAGCTGAGGGATATCCCTCACGGAGGCGGGACGAAGCACAGACCGAGGCTAGGGACAAAAAGAAGCCTCCCCGCAGCGCCACAGCTCGAGGCTGCGACCCTGCGGGGAGGCAAGATGAGGGCTACTCTAGGAGACAGCTAGCCGAACCAACGGGCGAAGAGCGGCAGCAGCAGCGCCGTGATGAGTCCCATGATGCCGATAGCCAGGCCGCTCAGTGCGCCTTCGATCGCACCCATTTGTATGGCAGCTGCCGTACCGATGCCGTGCGAGGAGGCGCCCATAGCGAGCCCCTTGGCCACAGGGCTCTTGATCCGCATGAGCTTCATGATCGGGGGGCCGATGATGCTGCCGAGAATCCCTGCGCAGACGACGATGACGGCCGTGAGCCCTGGGATGCCGCCCGTATTGCCCGAGAGCTCCATGGCGATCGGGGTCGTCACGGACTTCGGCGCCAGCGAAGCGATGAGCGTCTGACGCGCCCCGAGGAGCTGACCGATACCGATGATGGAGCCGATGCCGATCATAGCCCCCACGGTGATGGCGACCATGATGGAGATGACGTTGCCCTTGAGGTGAGCTACCTGCTGGTGCAGGATGTAGCCTAGCGAGACTACCGAGGGGCCGAGCATGAAGTGGATCATGCGGCTGCCGCTCTTGAAGGTGTCGTAGGGTACATCTAGGTACATCAGCAGGACGATGAGCTCGATGATCGTTAGCAGCACAGGGTGCAGCAGCGTCGTCCCCGCCAGGCGATAGAGCTTGTAATTGAGTAGGTAGAGGGCGATGACGAAGGTGATGGTGAAGACCTCACTGTTGAAGAACTGCTGTATCATTACTTACTCCTCCTACGCTCCATGTGTTCCTGAATGTATGCTACCGAGGCGATGACGAGCACCGAGCTCACCAGCACCGCCACGAGGATCACCCACCAGTTCTCCCGCACAGTATCCATCTGTGCCATGAGGCCTACACCAGCGGGGATGAAGAAAAGGCCCATATTGTCGGTCAAGGCCTTGGCGGGGGTGTCCACCTGGTCTTCCTTGACCCACTTGAGCTGCAAGGCAAGGAAGAGGAAGACCATCCCAAGGACGCTCCCCGGGACAAAGCCGCCCATCAAGGTGGAGACAAACTCCCCTATCCAATAGAAGAGGAAGATCGCGAAGATCTTGATCAATGTCTGCATAAGGTCTAAGTGTCTAAATCGATATCACAAATGCGAAGCTGAGCCGCGCTCCTGAAGAGCGGGCGATAGAGCTGACGACGTAGCTGCCAGAGGGTCTCGTGCCGCCCGTCGAGCTCCAGCGGCAGCACTTCCTCCCCTCCCCGATCGAGTAGCTCCAGCAGGTAGCCCAGCGTGAGCCTATCCAGCGGCAGGGCTGGCTGGTAGCCGACTTGCTCAGCACCGTGCTGCAGGGTACGTACCTCGGCTAGCACGCCGAGACGTAGCAGCCTGAGCAGCGCCTCCTGCGTCTCTCGCAGCGGCAGACGGCTGCGCTCGGCCAGCGTCGTAGCCTCAGGCAGCGGACGGTAGCCTTCGGCGAAGAGGCGTGCGGTCGTAGCCGCGACCGAGATGAGGATGAGATCCTCGTAGCGACGGGAGAGCCGCCCGCTCAGAGGCGGCGTCGTGAAGTACCACACATGCTGCACCGCGTAGCTGATCTGCGCCCCCAGCAGGATGATAACCCAGGAGAGCTGCGTCCACAGCAAGGCCAGAGGTACGGCAGCGAAGCTCCCATAGATGGCATTGTACTTGGAGATCCACAGCACCCCATTGATGTACAGCGCCTGGAAGCACTGGAAGGCCAGCCCCGCGATGACGCCCGCGATGAGCGCCGGGACGAAGCGTACCCGCACATTGGGGATCAACAAATAGAGCAGCGTGAAGAGGATGATGAGGATGGCGAAGGGCAGCAGCTGCAGCAGCTGATTGGTCACCGTGGAGATGAGCCCTAGCTGAGCGAGGTAGGTATGGTTGAGCGTCGAGAGGAAGATGGTCGTAGCGCTGGAGATAGTCATCAGTAGGGGCAGCAGTAGGAAGGCACTGAGGTAACCCATGATCCTACGCCCCCAGGGACGCGCGCTCGGCGCCTGCCATAGGCGGTTGAAGCTATCCTCTATCGTCGAGATGAGCATCAGCACGGTGTAGAAGAGCACTGCTAGCCCCACGCCGATGAAGAGCCCGCCCTGCACCTGCGCTAGATAGTTCTCCACGTAGGAGAAGGCCTTCGACAGCTCCACCTCATGCCCTGGGAGCCCTTGGATCAGGGCATCACGCACGATCTCCTGCAGGCCGAAGCCCTTCGCGACACCGATGATGACGGCCAGCAGAGGGACGATGGAGAGTGCCGTGCTGTAGGTCAGCGAACCCGCCAGCGTGCCTATGCCCTGCTCGATATAGCTGAGGATCGTCATGTAGAGCACGCGCAGCGTCGCGACCCCACAGCGTCTCGTCGAACTGAGGCCCTCGGGACGAAGGCGCCACATATCGAGGCTGAGGAAGCGATAGCTCCTTAGGCCTAGTGCGGTGAATCTACGTATGCTACTACTCATATAGAAGGGGGAATAAAGGGGAAGTCAAGCAGCGGCAGTGGGGCTATAAGCCGGGTTCTGTACCGAGCTAAGGCTCGGCGTCTGCCATTTATCTGGATGGAGTGTCACCACTCCTCTCAAGCGATCTACCCTCCGACATGGGCCGAGCAAGCCTCGTGGCGTCGGTATACATGATCTTGCAACCCATCAGGCGTACGGCAGCCCGTGTCACCACAGGCTCGGTGCGCTCTTACCGCACCTTTTCACCCTTACCCGTAGCCGAAGCCTCGGGCGGTCATTCTCTGTTACGCTACTTCGCCCTCACGGACGACTTCCCGTTAGGAAGCATGGTGCTCTGCGTTGCCCGGACGTTCCTCACCTCCCGCTGGGGGAGGAGCGACAGACCGCCCCACTGCGACGCTACTTGACTATGATGATGTGTCGAGCCTAGCTAGCGCTGCACCTCGACCCGCTGCGTCGGCGCGGCGGAGGCATTGCGCGCCTCCATCTGCTCGACGACGTTGCGCGCCAGCGTGCGGAAGTAGATGCCCATGAGGCTGGTCTCGTCGGTGGCTATAGGCCGCCCTTCGTCGCCCGAGCTGCATACGCTCTGGATGAGGGGTAGCTGCCCCAGCAGCGGCAGGCCAAGCTCCTCGGCCAGCTCCTTGCCCCCCTCGCGGCCGAAGATGTAGTACTTATTCTGGGGCAGCTCGGCAGGGGTGAACCAAGCCATGTTCTCTACCAGTCCGAGGATGGGCACCTGTACGTGCTCGTCGGTGAACATACCTATGCCCTTGATGGCATCGGCAAGCGCCACTTGCTGCGGCGTCGTGACGATGATCGAGCCCGTAAGGCCCAGCGTCTGCACGAGCGTCAGGTGGATGTCGCTCGTCCCTGGGGGGAGGTCAATGAGGAGGTAGTCTAGCTCGCCCCAGTTCGTCTCGGTGAGGAGCTGCTTGAGGGCATTGCTGGCCATGCTGCCTCGCCAGAGGACGGGGCTCTCCTGGTTGACGAAGAAGCCGATGGAGAGGAGCTTGACGCCGTAGCGCTCTACGGGGGCGATCAGCTCGCGCCCCGAGCTCGTCGTCTCGAGGACGGGACGGGCATCCTCACAGCCGAACATCTTGGGCTGCGAGGGACCGAAGATGTCGGCATCCAGTAGGCCGACCTTGTAGCCAGCCTGTGCTAGGGCTACGGCAAGGTTAGCCGAGACGGTGCTCTTACCGACGCCGCCCTTACCGGAGAAGACCGCCAGCGTATTGCGCACCTCGGGCAGCAGGGGCTGCTCCTCCTGGGAGACGAGCTCGGGCTGCTTTACCGAGATATTCCCTACGATCTCGACCTCAGGGCCGATATGGGTAAGGATAGCCGTCTCAGCAGCCCGTACGACGGACTTGACGAAGGGGTTATTGGGCTTGTCGAAGATCAGGGAGAAGCTCACCTTCATTCCCTCGATGCGGATGTCATCCTCCACCATGCCCGACTCGACGAGGTTCTTCCCCGTGCCCGGGTAGCGTACCTTGGCGAGTGCCTCGAGGATCAGATTAGGATATAGGGTCTTGGCCATAGTGCTCATCTATTGTACGCGGCGCGAACGGCTGAAGCTGCGGTAGCTGTCGGGCTCGATCTCTATGTCGGGCTCCACGAAGCCTCCCGCGGGGAGCGCAGGGCGGAAGCTCAGATACTTGATCGTAAGGCCGCGGCTCAGCCACTGACGCTCGTAGTAGGTCTTAATCCCGAGGATCTTGTCCTCGTAGGCTCCGCTGTAGAGGTCGTCGGTGTCAGTGATGATCTCCTGAGCGTTGAGCGTGACGAAGGCCTTAGTATAGGTATAGAGGAAGGGACTGTCCGTCTTGAGGTGGATGATACCGCCAGGCTTGAGTGCCTCGAGGTAGCGCAGGAGGAAGCGCGAGGAGGTCAGGCGCTTGGTCACCTTCTTCATCTGCGGGTCGGGGAAGGTAATCCAGATCTCGTCCACCTCCCCAGGGGCGAAGAAGCGCCCGAGGGACTCGATCTCGCCACGCAGGAAGGCCACATTGCTCATCCCTGCCTCGTGCGAAGCCTTAGCCCCCGTCCAGATGCGTGCCCCCTTGACGTCCACGCCAATGAAGTTCTTCTCGGGATAGACCTCGCCGAGGCCTACCGTGTACTCGCCCTTGCCACAGCCCAGCTCGAGGACTATGGGGTGATCGTTGTGGAAGAAGTCCTCCCGCCAGCGACCACGCAGCGGGAAGTCCTCCTGCTGTAGACGCGCAAAGGGATACTGGAAGACATGGGGGAAGGTCTCCATCTCGGCGAACTTCGCCAGCTTATTCTTTCCCACCCGCGCGCCTAGTCAAAGAGATTGATGCTCTGGCAATACTCTAGCTCGCCCTGTACGACGAAGCGGATCTGCTCGGGCTCGAACTTCCCGACACCATCCTTGCGGGCATTGCGCACGACATACTCCACGAGCTCGTCCTCATCTACCTCTATGGCTTCGTCCTCATCGAGGTCCTCGTCCATGTAGCCACGGCTCTCGTAGTAGTCGTAGATAAGGTCCACGAAGTAGACGATATCATCGTCACTCAGCAGCTCCTTCATCTCCTGGGGGATATAGTTGCGTATGAAGGCTACGGACGCAGCGTCATCGTAGCCGTCGAATTCGTCTTCTGCCATACTGATCTATGTAGTGAATCTTTACTTGAGGTTCCTTCTTCGCAAAGTTACGGAAAAAGGCTGGAGCGCCTCTGCCTAGGCGCCCTCGAGCTCGAGGCTAAGCTCGGCCCAGCGCTCGAGGGTCGTCTCCTGCTCCTTCTTGAGGCTCGAGTAGCGCTGGAAAAGGCTCGCGTCCGTAGCGTGCTCAGGCTGGGCCAGCTGCTCCTCCAGGGCGGCCAGCTCGGCGTCGATCGCCTCGCTGCGCTCCTCCAGCCCCTTGAGCTCGCGCTCCAGGCTGCGGCGCTGCTTCGCCAGCTCCTTCTGCCGCTGATAGTCCTCCGCCCCACTGCTGGGGCTGGGAGCTGCGGCCGAAGAGGCGCCCGCTGTGCTCCCAGGGCGCGGAGTCGCGGCCTCTGTACTGTCCTCGCGGTCACGTGCCTGCAGCCAGTCATAGATGCCACCGATATGCTCGGTGACCTTGCCGCGACGGAACTCATAGACGCGGCTCACCAACCCATCGAGGAACTCGCGGTCGTGCGAGACGACAATGACCGTGCCCGTGAAGCGTAGGATGGCCTCCTTGAGCACTTCCTTGGAGCGGATATCCAGGTGGTTGGTCGGTTCGTCAAGGATCAGGAGGTTGGCGGGACGGAGCAGCAGCTTGATGAGCGCGACACGTCCGCGCTCACCGCCACTGAGGACGCTGACCTTCTTCTCCGCCTCCTCGCCGCCGAACATGAAGGCTCCCAAGAGGTCATTGATGCGCGTGCGTATCTCGCCCTGCGCCTCGCGGTCGATCGTCTCGTAGACGGTGTAGTCCCCCGCGAGCTCCTGGCTCTGCGTCTGAGCGAAGTAGCCGACCTCGACATTGTGCCCTAGGCGTAGCTCGCCCTGGTAATCGTTGATGAGTCCCATGATACACTTGACCAACGTCGACTTCCCCGAGCCGTTCTTCCCGACGAAGGCTACCTTCTCCCCGCGCTCTATGGTCATATTGACGCCCGAGAAGACGGTGTGCTCGCCGTAGTCCTTCCTGAGGTTCTCGATGATGACGGGGTAGGCGCCTGAGGTGACGGCAGGCATGAAGGAGAAGTGCATGGCGCGGCGATCCACGTCCTCGACCTCGATACGCTCGATCTTGGCCAGCTGCTTGATGCGGCTCTGTACCTGATCGCTCTTGGAGGGCTTGTAGCGGAAGCGCTCGATGAAGCGCTCGGTGTCCTTGATATCCTTCTGCTGGTTCTCGTAGGCGCGACGCTGCTGCTCCAGGCGCTCCTCGCGCAGCTCGAGGTAGTGGCTGTAGTTCGTGCGGTAGTCGTGTAGGCGGCCCAGCTCGATCTCTAGGGTGCGGCTGGTGGTAGCATCTATGAAGGCACGGTCGTGACTGATGAGCACGAGCGCCGAGCTGCTGGAGGCGATGAAGCGCTCCAGCCAGCGGATGGACTCGATGTCGAGGTGGTTGGTCGGCTCGTCCAGCAGGAGGATATCGGGGCGCTGCAGGAGGATTTTCGCCAGCTCGATACGCATACGCCAGCCGCCCGAGAAGACCGAGGTCGGGCGCTCGAGGTCACTGCGCTCGAAGCCCAGCCCGAGGAGCGTGCGCTCGATGTCGGCCTGGAAGTTGCCCGAGCCATGCATCAGCAAGAGGTCCGAGCGCTGGGCGTGGCGCTCGATGAGCTCCATATAGGCCTCGCTCTCGTAGTCGGTGCGCTCGGCCATCTCGGCCGCCAGCTGCGCTACCTCCTCCTCCAGCTCGGTGATGTGACTGAAGACCTGCTGGCACTCCTCCAGCACGGTGCGCTCATCGCTGAGCTGCATCACCTGCGGCAGGTAGCCGATCTGCAGCCCCTTGGGGAAGGCGATCGTCCCCTCCGTCGGGGAGGAGACGCCTGCCAGTAGCTTGAGGAGGGTGGACTTACCCGCCCCGTTCTTGCCCACGAGGGCGATGCGCTCCCGCGCTGAGATGACGAAGGAAAGATCCTCGAAGAGGGGCTTAGCCCCGAAGTATACGGATAGCTTGTTGACGCTGATCATTGAGGCGCTATGTTCGTTCTGGTCTCGACACCGGGCAGCAGGAGCTCCTCGGTGACGATGATATGCTGCTGGGGGTAGAGCGCTCTGACGAGGCTCTGCAGGCGCTCCCGCGCCTCCACCTTGGACTGCGGCACGAGCTGGGGGTCCGCCTGGATCTCACGCCAGGCACGGCTCATGATGGAGTCGTCGAGGCGCTTCACGGCGCGGCGATCACTCGTAGCCTTGCGACGCGTCCCCCAGAGGCCCTGGCTATACTCGTAGTACTTGACGCTGTGCGAACCCCCAGGCGTCTGCCCCAGCTCCACCTGTGGCTCGGGCAGCGAGATGTAGATGGTATCGCCTGGGCCGCGCTGGACCTTGAGCCGCTCGAGGTCGAACTTGCTGTAGGCCGCTAGATCCGCCACTCCCTCGGCGCTGTAGGCCCCGTCGCGGATGTAGATCTGCCTGCGGTAGGTGATGCGCTGGGTGATCAGTCGGAGGCGCTCGGTGATCTCCATCTGGATCTCCTGGGGTGTCACCTCAGGCTGGCGCTCCGCCTCCCTAGAGCGGCAGGTATAGAGGATGTAGCCACCGAGGCCGAGGGCTAGGACCAGTACGATGAGCCCCTGGACGAGGCGTAGCCAAGACTTGAGTGTCATCGTTGTCTAGCTATTGGGGGTTCGTCTCGTCACTCGGGGCGAGGTAGGCAGCATCCTGAGGCGCGAGGGAGACGCGCATCCCGAGGCCGAGCTTAGCGAAGAGCGGCGCTAGGCGCGTGCGGGCACTCCGCTCGGCGGCACGGAAGAGCTGTGGGCGCGCCTCTATGAGGGCACGCTCCTGCGTCTCCTCGATGAGCTCCTTGCGCTGACGGAGCAGCTCGTTGACCTCATTGGCTGTCAGCGAGGAGCGTAGCGGGTCGGCCTCACGCCGCACCTTGCGATGGACGCCTTCCAGCTCGCGCTGCACCTCTAGTGGAGGCAGCGTCAGCTCCACCAGCGTATCGTTGACGCTGTGGATCATGGACTCGGTGAGCTTGCTGAGGTCACAGGATACGGAGGCCTGACTCGTCAGCTCGAGCTCGGTGCGACGCGTGCCGAAGAGGCGCTTCCAGCCGAGGAAGCCATCTTGCTTGGGATCGATGACGACCGTCGTACGCAGCTTGGTCGTCGCCAGCTCGAGGCGGGCAAGGCTCTGTGCCTCCACTAGCAGGAGCTGCACGGGGTCGGGCTTCTGCTCCTTCGAGCCTGAGCTGCAGGCCACGCCCCCCAAGAGGAGCGCCAGCAGCAGGAGGGAGCGGATAGGACTTATCTTCTTCATTGGATATACGGTAGTGGGTGCTATTATATGAGCTAGACAAAGGTACGAAGCTTTTGCAACTACGTAGGCCCTGCCGACGCGAGGAGCCCCTCAGCGCGGTGCAGGATAAGGGGGAACGGAGCTGAGACACTGCTCGGAGGGAGAAAAGTAATATAATATTCAGGGAAAAGTAATATAACTTTCCGCCAAATGTTATATAACATTTCGCCGAAAATAATATAACTTTTGCCGCAAAGTAATATAAGAATCCCCGACGAGCCCCTCGGGGCAGCTCGCCGCCCCGAGGCCCACAGCTCCCGAGGAGCCCGCTGAGGATGTATGCCCTACTAGAGGCGCGGCAAAGCGGGCTAGGGCACGCACCGCACGGGCTACCTCGCGGGAGGGCCTCTGGGGCTGGCCAGCTGGGGGCTTTTTCGTATCTTTGTCTACATATTATATATACGTAAACAAGCACGTAATCTAAATGAGCGAAGAGCTATTTGACCTAGAGGCTACCCAGCCCAAGGAATACTCGGCGAGCAGTATCCAAGTCCTCGAGGGGCTGGAGGCCGTGCGCAAGCGCCCTGCCATGTACATCGGTGACATCGGCGAGAAGGGGCTACACCACCTGGTATATGAGGTCGTGGACAACTCCATCGACGAGGCCCTAGCTGGCTACTGTACCGACATCAAGGTCATCATCCACCCTGACAACTCCATAGAGGTCCAAGATAACGGTCGTGGGATCCCCGTCGACCTGCACGAGAAGGAGGGCAAGAGCGCCCTCGAGGTCGTCCTGACCGTCCTGCATGCAGGGGGTAAGTTCGACAAGGGCTCCTACAAAGTCTCGGGCGGGCTGCACGGCGTAGGGGTCTCCTGCGTCAATGCCCTCTCCACCTCGCTGAAGGCCATCGTCCACCGCGGGGGTAAGATCTACACCATGGACTTCAGTCGCGGCGTCCCCACGACCGAGCTCCTCACGGTAGGCACGACCGATCGTACGGGTACGACGGTCATCTTCAAGCCCGACGAGACCATCTTCACCGTCACAGAGTATCAGTTCAAGATCCTCTCCAACCGTCTACGCGAGCTCGCCTTCCTCAACGCCGGCATCCGCCTGACGCTGGTCGACGAGCGCGTACTGGACGAGGCAGGCACGCCGCTCACCGAGGAATACTACTCCGAGACTGGGCTCGAGGAATTCGCTCGCTATATCGACCGCTCCAAGGAGCACCTCATCGAGGACGTCATCCACATCATCACGGAGAAGCAGGGCATCCCCGTCGAGGTGGCGATGACCTACAACACGTCCTACAACGAGAACGTATATAGCTACGTCAACAACATCAACACGATCGAGGGCGGCACGCACCTGGCAGGCTTCCGCCGTGGGCTGACGCGTACGCTGAAGAAGTACGCCACCGACTCCAAGCTTCTCGACAAGGTCAAGGTCGAGATCACGGGGGACGACTTCCGCGAGGGGCTCACCGCCGTGGTCAGCATCAAGGTAGCCGAGCCCCAGTTCGAGGGGCAGACCAAGACCAAGCTGGGGAACAACGAGGTGATGGGCGCCGTAGACGTCGCCGTCAGCGAGGCCCTAGAGATCTACCTCGAGGAGCACCCCAAGGAGGCCAAGGTGATCGTAGACAAGGTCATCCTTGCCGCTACCGCCCGTCAGGCTGCCCGCAAGGCGCGCGAGATGGTGCAGCGCAAGTCACCCCTCTCAGGCGGTGGCCTGCCCGGCAAGCTCGCCGACTGCTCGTCCAAAGACCCTGCGCTCTCCGAGCTCTTCCTCGTCGAGGGTGACTCGGCAGGGGGTACGGCCAAGCAGGGACGCGACCGTGAGTACCAGGCCATCCTACCTCTGCGCGGTAAGATCCTCAACGTAGAGAAGGCCATGCAGCATAAGGTGCTCGAGAGCGAAGAGATCCGCAACATCTACACCGCCCTAGGCGTCACCATCGGCACCGAGGAGGATAGCAAGGCGCTCAACCTCTCCAAGCTGCGCTACCACAAGATCGTCATCATGACCGATGCCGACGTGGACGGCAGCCATATCGCCACGCTGATCCTGACCTTCTTCTTCCGCAACATGCGCTCCCTTATCGAGAACGGCTATGTCTACATCGCTACGCCGCCGCTCTACCTCTGCACGCGCGGCAAGGAGCGCGAGTACTGCTGGACCGAGCAGCAGCGTCAGGCCTTCGTCGAGCGCTTCGGTGGGGGTGACGAGAAGCGCGTCCACGTACAGCGCTACAAGGGTCTTGGGGAGATGAACGAAGAGCAGCTCTGGGAGACGACCATGAACCCAGAGAACCGCACCCTACGCAAGATCACCATCGAGAACGCCGCCGAGGCCGATGCCATCTTCTCCATGCTGATGGGCGACGAGGTAGGGCCGCGCCGTGAGTTCATCGAGGCCAACGCCATCCACGCCAATATCGATGCCTAGGCCTCGAGCTTAGCAAGACGCCAGCACAGCACGAGCGCACAGCCTCTACCCCTAGAGGCTGTGCGCTCGCTCCTATATATCGCGGCGAGGGCAGCCCGCTTGGAGCCCTGCTCCCACCCACTCCCTAGGAGCCTATCCACGAGCCCTCAGCCCGCCCCCAGCACTTAGGACAAAGATGATACACGACCGTCCCGCGCACGCCTATTACTACGTCAGCCCCTCGACTGACCCCTACTACAACATCGCCCTCGAGGACTACCTCTACCGCCAGCTACGTCCGCTGGACACGATCTACATGCTCTGGGTCAATCGCCCCTCCGTCTTCATGGGGCGCTACCAGTGCGCCGAGGCCGAGCTGGACATGGCTTACCTCGAGGAGCGACAGATCGCTCTGCTTCGCCGCAGCTCGGGTGGCGGCACGGTCTACCATGACCTAGGCAACCTCAACTTCTCGGTCATCAGCAACGACCATACGGGCCACGGCTTCGACCTCAAGGCCTTCCCCGAGCCCGTGCAGGCTGCTCTCGCCACGCTCGGCGTAGAGGTGGTACGCTCGCCCCGCGGGGACCTCAGGCTCGACGGGCTGAAGGTCGGCGGCGCTGCCGAGGCCACCTCACGCAGCCGCATGCTGTACCACATCTGCCTGCTCTTCGACACAGACCTCGACGAACTGGAGCGTATCCTCACTGTCCCCGAGACGGAGGCACGATCCCGAGTGGCCTCGGTGCGCTCCGTGGTGACGAACCTCAGGCCGCACCTCCCTGCAGGCTTCACCATGGAGGACTTCAAGGCCAGCATCCTCTCCGAGCTAGAGCGCCGCCATGCAGGAGCCCTCTATCCGCTGGACTTCCGCCCACAGGTGGAGGACTACATACGCGAGCAGCGGGAGACCCACTTCGAGCATCCCGACTGGATCCACGCCCCTATAGGCCGAGCCAAGTAGCCCCTATGAGCACAGCGACACTCCCCTACCGCAGCTTCTCGAGCTTCCTCGCGGAGCACTTCCCTGGTGAGAAGGTGCAGAAGATCACCCTGACGGCAGGCTTCTCCTGCCCCACGCGCGACGGATCGCGGGGCAAGGGTGGCTGCACCTACTGCAATAATAAGAGCTTCAGTCCCAACTACGCCGCCAAGCAGCGCAGCATCACCGAGCAGCTCGACGAGGGCATACGCTTCTTCAGCCGCAAGTACCCCGCGATGAAGTACCTGGCCTACTTTCAGTCCTACACCAATACCTATGGCGCCGTCGAGGACTGCATAGCCAAGTACGAGGAGGCCCTAGCGCATCCCGGGGTCGTGGGCCTGATCATAGGCACGCGCCCCGACTGCATGCCCGAGCCGCTACTGGACTATCTGAGCGCTCTGGCACGCCGCCGCTTCGTCCTCATCGAGTACGGCGTGGAGAGCACGCTAGACCGCAGTCTCGAGCGCATCCAGCGCGGGCACAGCTGGGCCGAGAGCGTAGAGACCATCGAGCGTACGCACCGAGCAGGCATCATGGTCGGGGCGCACATCATCCTCGGCCTGCCTGGCGAGAGCCGTGAGGAGCTACTGAGCCATGCCGACCGCCTCGGGGCACTCCCGCTAACGACCCTCAAGATACACCAGCTGCAGATCATCAAGGGCACGCTGATGGCAGGCGAATACCTCCGCCAGCCCGAGGACTTCCACCTCTTCACCGAGGAGGAGTACATCGCCCTCTGCGTCGACTTCGTGCGCCGCCTCCCCCGTGGGCTCGTCATCGAGCGCTTCGTCTCGCAGTCCCCTCCCGAGCTGCTGCTGGCACCGCGCTGGGGCTGGAAGAACTTTGAGTTCACCGCCAAGATCGAGCGCGCCCTCCTCGAGGCCGAGCCCTAGCGCCCTAGCGCTCCCGCTTACATTAGCACCCTAGCCCCTCCCGCTAAGGGCTCCAAGCACTCCCCCACCTAAGCACTCCCCTATCCCCCACACAATGAAGGCCATCATCCTAGGCGCTACGGGCGCTATCGGACGCGACCTTGTCCACCAGCTGCTGCAGGACGAAAGTGTCACCGAGCTCTACCTCCTCGTGCGCCGCATCCCCGAGGGACTCAGTTCCCCCAAGCTCAAGATCCAGGTCCTCGACTTCGACCAGCCCGAGCAGTGGCCCGAGCTCCCCGAGGCAGACGTCCTCTTCTCCTGCCTCGGCACGACGCTACGCGATGCGGGGAGTCAAGCTGCGCAGTACCGCGTGGACTACGGCTATCAGTACGAAGTGGCGCGCCGCGCTGCTGCCCGAGGCGTCCCGCACTACGTCCTCGTCTCGGCCTGGGGTGCTAAGGCCAGCTCCCGCAGCTTCTATACCAGAATGAAGGGCGAACTGGAAGCCGCCGTCCAAGCGCTACCCTTCCGACACATCAGCATCCTCCGCCCGCCGCTTCTCGAGCGCAAGGGATCCACGCGCGGCGGCGAGCGCCTCGCTGCGGCCATCCTTCGGGGGCTGAACACACTGGGCCTCCTGCGCGCCCTTCGCCCCATGCCGACGAGCGTCGTAGCGCGCTGCATGCACGCACTCGCCCGCTCCCAGCACAGCGGCATCCTTGAGGCTCGCGACATCTGGACCTACGCCGAGTAGGGCATCAGCCGCCCCACTGCACAGCCTAAGCAAAGCAAATAGCGCGCCCAGCGATAGTTCTGCTATCGCTGGGCGCGCTATTTATATCCGGTTTGGGTGTATTGGGCTAAGACCCGCACTACGCCCCAGACTAAGGGGGAGGCCTTCTGAGGGATATCAGTCAGCAGGCTGAGGGACGTCAGTCAGCGTGCTGAGGGGTATCGGTCAGAGAGCTGAGGGATAGCCCTCACAGGGCTCGGACAAGGCTATCCGTGCGCTCTGCCCCACCCCGCTGCGGGTATGCAACCTAAGGCTAGCCCTCCATGACGCCAATGTAGTCCGTGACGCCCGAGGTGGTGAAGCTCGCCATCTCGCGCAGCATACGCGCCGCCGAGTCGAGGATGGGGAAGGCGCAGATGGCGCCCGTGCCTTCGCCCAGACGCAGCCCGAGGTTCAGGATGGGCTGGGCATTGAGGTAGCGCAGCAGGCGTGCATGGCCCGCTTCGTCGCCTACGTGCCCGTAGAAAGCGTAGTCCGTCACCGCGGGGGCAAAGCTACGTGCCATCAGCACGCAGGCCGTCATGATGAAGCCATCGACGAGGAAGGGTGTACGCCGCTCGGCCGCGCGCAGCATCGCACCCACGGTCGTCACCAGTTCATAGCCGCCGAAGTAGCAGAGCACGCTCCACGCATCGCCCACCCCAATATAGTGCTCCACGGCCGTGCGCAGCACAGCGAGCTTGCGCTGCATGCCCTCGTCATCGAGCCCACTGCCACGGCCTACGCAGGCCTCCAGCGGCAGATCCGTCAGGTAGTACATCCACAGCGCCGAGGAGGAGGTATTGGTAATGCCCATCTCGCCGAAGCTGAGGAGGCGGCAGCCGCGCTCTAGCGCTTCGTCCACGCAGCGCTCGCCGATCTCCAGCGCCTTGGTCGCCTCCTCCTTCGTCATCGCTGCCTCCCTCAGGTAGGAGCGTGTGCCGTGGCGGAGCTTGCGGTGCATCAGCTGCGGCTCGTCACCGAAGTCATGGTCCACCCCCACATCCACCAGATGCAGGCGGAAGTCGTGCTGACGGCAGAGAAAGCAGATGCCTGCCCCGCCGTGCAGCATGCTGTAGACGACCTGACGGGTGACCTCCTTGGGGCTCTTACTGATGTCCTCCTCGGCGATGCCATGGTCGGCAGCAAAGACGAAATGCTCCCGTGGGCTCAGCTCGGGGCGTAGCGTATCCTGGATAGCGGCCAGCCGTGCGGCCAGCGCCTCGAGGCGCCCCATGGAGCCAAGGGGCTTGGCGATGCGGTCGATGTAGCCCTGAGCCTGCAGGAGAGCCTGGTCACTCAGGGGCTTGATATCATAGTGTCTCATAGTTCTAGCTATAGGGGGGCCCCCTTGACGGGCACAGGGATGCCGCAGACCATAAGGGTCACGCGGTCTGCCCGCGCGGCGATATACTGATTGATCCAGCCCTGCAGGTCGGTGAAGCGACGCTGCACGGGATCCATCGGGACACCGCCGAGGCCGATCTCATTGGTCACGAGGATGAAGTGCGCGTCCTGGGCGAAGAGGAGCTCCAGCTCGGCCTTCATCTCCTGGAGGGCTCGGTCGATGTCCTGCTCGAGGTCGAAGAAGAAGTTCGTCGCCCACAGTGTCACGCAGTCGATGAGCACGGTGCGCCCCGAGAGCGGGGGCCGCGAGAGGGCCTTCTCCTCCTCGATATTCGTCCACTCGGGACCTCGCCGCTCCTGGTGTCGGCGTACGCGCTCGGCGAACTCCTCGTCCCAGATGCGTGCCGTGGCGATATACACGGGCTGAGGGCTGAGGCCTAGCGCCTCGGCCTCAGCATAGGCACTCTTGCCCGAGCGCTCGCCGCCTGTGATCAGATGTATGGTCGTCATGCCTTGGTCGTCGCTTCGGAGTCCTTGCCCCCGAGGATGTGCTCTAGCGTCTCGAGGGCTAGGGCAATGGTGGGTATATGCTGTATGCGGATGATGTGTCGACCGGAGCGCTGGACGAATTCGCAGCGTCTATTATTGCGCGCCACATAGCCCAGCAGGCGTCCGAAGACCTCGGTGCTGTAGTAGGCGCTCTCGGTGTCGGCGATGAGGTGCAGGCTCATGGAGCCGCCCTTGAGGACGAGCTTCTCGATGCCGAGGTGACGCCCCAGACGGCGTAGCTTCGGCACCTGGATGAGCGCCTCGGCAGCCTCGGGCAGCGGCCCGAAGCGGTCGATCATGCGCCCACGGAAGGCCTCCAGCTCCGCGTCCTCCGTCAGCCCGTCCAGCTCGCGATAGAGAAGGATGCGCTCGCCGTCCTGCGGCACGTAGTCCTGAGGGAAGCTGAGCTCGAGGTCACTCTCTACCTGCGTCTCCACGACGAAGCGGTCGGCCGTCTCCGCCCCCGAGCGCTGATCCTGCTCGGCGTAGACCTCGGCGAACTCGTCGGCCTTGAGCTCGCGGATTGCCTCATCGAAGACCTTCTGGTAGGTCTCGTATCCCATGTCGGTGATGAAGCCACTCTGCTCGGCTCCGAGCACGTTGCCCGCGCCGCGCTGATCGAGGTCCTGCAGCGCGATACGGATGCCGCTACCGAGGTCGCTGAAGCTCTCGATGGCGCGCAGACGCCGCTGGGCGTCCTCGCTGAGGCCCGACAGCGGGGGCGTCAGCAGGTAGCAGTAGGCCTTGCGGTCACTGCGCCCGACGCGGCCGCGCAGCTGGTGCAGCTCGCTCAGGCCGTAGTGGTGGGCGTCGTGGATCATGATGGTATTGGCGTTCGGCACGTCGATGCCGTTCTCTATGATTTTGGTCGCGACCAGCACGTCATACTCGTGTGCGGCGAAGGCGGTGAGGATCTGCTCGGTCTCCTTGGGCGCCAGTCGGCCGTGCGCCACGGCGATGCGCGCGTCGGGTACCTCACGCTGGATGAGGCCTGCCAGACTCTCGATATTCTCGATGCGGCTATTGACGAAATAGACCTGCCCCCCGCGGCTCAGCTCGTAGTTCACGGCCTCGCGGATCACCTGGGGCGAGGTCTGGCTGAGCATGGTCTCGACGGGTCGGCGATTGGCGGGCGGCGTGTTGAGGTTCGACAGGTCCCGTGCGCCCATCAGCGAGAACTGCAGGGTACGGGGTATAGGCGTGGCACTCATGGTCAGCGTATCCACGTTGACCTGCAGCTGACGCAGGCGCTCCTTGACGGCGACACCGAACTTCTGCTCCTCGTCAATGATCAGTAGGCCGAGGTCACGGAAGCGGACGTCCTTGCTCGTCAGGCGGTGCGTGCCGATGATGATGTCTATCTTGCCCTCCGCTAGCTCCGCCAGCAGGGCACGGAGCTCCTTAGGTGTGCGTGCCCGTGAGATATAGTCCACACGGACGGGGAAGTCCGCCAGGCGCTTGGAGAAGGTGCGGTAGTGCTGGTAGGCAAGCACCGTCGTAGGCACCAGTACGGCTACCTGCCGACCATCGGTCGCAGCCTTGAAGGCCGCCCGCACGGCGATCTCCGTCTTGCCGAAGCCCACGTCCCCGCAGAGCAGTCGGTCCATGGGGAAGGCACGCTCCATGTCGGCCTTGACCGCCGCCGTGGCTGCGGCCTGGTCGGGCGTGTCCTCAAAGGCAAAGCTCGCCTCGAGCTCGTGCTGCAGATAGCTATCGGGACTGAAGGCGAAGCCCTCACTCTCGCGGCGCTCCTTGTAGAGCTTGATCAGGTCGCGGGCGATGTCCTTGATGCGCTTCTTGGTCTTATCCTTGATGCGCTGCCAGGCGCTCGTGCCGAGCGTACTCAGCTTCGCCTCGGACTGCTCGCCACCGGCGCGGTAGTGCGAGAGCTTGTGCAGGCTGTGGAGGTTGACATAGATGCTGTCGCCGCGGTTGTAGATGAGCTTGACGAACTCCTGCGGGCGGCCCTGCTGCTCCATCGTCACCAGGCCGTCGAAGCGCCCCACGCCGTGATCGGCATGTACCACGAGGTCGCCGCGGTGGAAGCTCTGCAGCTCCTTGAGCGAGAGAGAGACCTTGCCCGAGCGCGCCTTGTCACTGCGCAGGCTGTACTTATGGTAGCGGTCGAAGAGCTCGTGCTCGGTAAGCAGCACCCAGCGATGCGCCTCGTCGACGAAGCCCTCATGGTAGGTCGCCTCCACGCGCTGCGGCAGGTAGTTCGGGGCGAGATGTGGGGCGAGGAGCTCCACGACGCGCTCGTAGGCGCTGTCACTCGCCGCTGCCAGCCACAGCTGATAGCCCGCCTCCTGCCAGTGGCGTAGCTGGGCCGCCAGCGCCGCATAGTCCTTGCGGGAGTGCGGCGGGGCTGCCGTGGCGTAGACGAGGTCGGCGGCCGCATGGTCACTCGTCAGCTCGTAGCTGGCATGGCGTGCTAGCTCCTCTTCCAGGGCCTCGGGGGAGCGCAGCATACGCTGTACCTCCTCCAGCGAGCGGAAGCCTCCCTCCTCCTGGTACACGGGGGCTGTCTGCCAGTTGGTCACGAGGCGTGCGCGCAGCCCTCCCCTACCCTTATAGAGGATACGTAGCTCGCCAGGCAGCAGCTCCAGCAGCGATACAGCGCCATCCTCGGCCTGCCCTAGGTCAGGGCTCAGCGTCAGCTCCTGAAGGCGCTCCACCGAGAGCTGGCTATCCACCTCGAAGAGGCGCAGACTCTCCAGCTCGTCGTCGAAGAAGTCCAAGCGATAGGGCAGCTCGGAGCTAAAGGAATAGATGTCGAAGATACTCCCGCGGATGGCGAACTGGCCCGGCTCGTAGACATAGTCCACGCGCTCGAAGCCCCAGCCCAGCAGCCTATCGCGCAGCTCGTCGCGATCTACCAGCTGCCCCTGGCGGAGCGTATAGCGCTCGTAGCTGGCCTCTCGCATCGGCGGTACCAGCTCCTGCACCGCCTCGGGGTAGGAGATGATGATGGGCAGGCGTCCGCCCTCCTCGCTGAGACGGCTGAGCACCATGGAGCGCAGCAGTACCTGCGCCTCGTCTCTATGGCCGTAGCGTAGCGCACGGCGGTAGGCGGAGGGGAAGAAGAGGACGGCCTCACGCCCCAGCAGTTGCTCGAGGTCGGAATAGAGGTAGCCCGCCTCCTCCTCATCGCGCAGCAGCACGAGGAGCGGAGACAGCGCATGCAGCTCCGCCGTGAGCGGGGCTAAGGCACTGCCATAGAGGCCAGAGATGCGCAGCACGCCCGTAGGGTCGAGGCGCTGCAGCTGTCCCTTCGCCGCCTGCGTCAGGTAGCTCGGGAAGTGGAAGCTCGGGAGATCGAGCTCTTGCTTTCGTTTCTTCACGCTACAAAGATACGGCAGTTCGTCCACCAGCGGCTCCCCGCACGGGCAGAAGGGCGAACGGAGGAGGCTTCGGCCGCAGCTCGCTCCTTCTGTCGCTGAGCTGCTAGCAGCTACTCGGGGCGCTCACTCTAGGCTTCACCCTCGGGCGAGGGTAAAGCCTCAGCGCTCTGATGGATATCCCTCAACTCCTTGACTGATATCCCTTGGCCTAGCTGACTGATATCCCTGAGGAGCGCTGATGGATAGCAGTCAGGAGCGCTCGCCCTTAGTCGCTAGCGGGCGGGCAGCCTAGCGAGCCTTCTACTCCACTTAGACTAAGGGAAGCCAGCAAAAGACTTCGCCCCCAGCCGTCCACCGTATAGCGGACAGCTGGGGGCGAAGGGAGAGGCGGACGAAGCGCTGCGGCTTCTTGTCCTCCCCTAGGCTAGGTGCTCGGAGGCCTAGAGCGTCTTGAGCAGCTCGACAAGGCGCTCAGCGTGTGCCTTAGCCTCGGCAGCGACGTTGGGATTTTCCAGTGCCAGCTGCCCGTAGAGGGGGAAGGCACCAGCGTACTCCATACGGCAGTAGCCTGCCGAGGTACGCAGCGCGGCCTCTACATCCAGGTGCAGACCACCGGTGTAGACCTCCGCAGCCGCGCCTGTCGTATAGCTGTGGACGAACTTCTTACCAGCGAGCTTGAAGCTATCAGCACCGTAGGCAAAGCCGTACTGGAAGACTTCGTCCATATAGCGCTTCATGAGCGCGGGCGTGGCGAACCAGAAGAGGGGATGCTGGAAGACGATGACGTCAGCTGCCACGAGCGCTGCCTGCTCGGCGGCCACATCAATGGGGCGATTGTCGGGATAGAGCTCCTCGAGCTTGCGGACGGTGATGCCGGGCTGTGCCTCGAGCACCTCGAGGATGGCCTTACCAGCGTGACTCTGACTCTGGTAGGTGTGCGAATAAATGACGAGTACGTTCATTGGGAATATATCTTGAGTTTCTTAGGCCCTGTCCCAGGGCTTACTTACGTAGAGGTAACAGCAGGCGAGGACTTTGGTTCACCCTTAGAGCAAAAAAAGCGCAGCGCCCCGACCGCGAAGGTCGAGACGCTGCACTTAGATCTATACTGTAGGGGCGGGCCTACTTCTTGAGGCGTGCCAGGATCTTGCTCGCCGAGTCAGAGAGCAGGACGACAGCACCCGCGAGGATAGCCGTATCCTTGATCACCAGACGGCCAGCACCCGAGAGGAAGGGGAAGCCATTGGCCCACTCACCAGCGGCCAGAGCTTCGGGCGAGGCGCTGACGAAGGTCTCGGGCGTCGTGACGAGGAAGCTGAGGGTGCCGATGGTCATGATGATGCACAGCAGCTCACCGATAATGCCGAGGTAGGGGCTGAAGAGGCCGAGGAAGACCAGGATACCGATCGTCATGATGAGGATACCGAGGCCGTGCGAGAAGAGGTAGGTACGGTTCTCGACGTGCCAGTCATGCTTGGCCTGATCGTACTTGCCCTCGGGGACCTTGTTGAGGGTGTACTCCTTGACGACCTTGCCTTCGTCGGTAGTGACCTTATTGCTAGCGTTCTTGAGGAAGAAGCTCATCAGTGGGCTGTTGGCCACGAAGGGGATGATGCCATTCGCCTCGTAGTTGGCGAACTTCAGACCACCGATCCAGACGAAGATGATGAGGATGGCGACACGGATGAGCTTCAGGCCGAGCCCGCGCAGCTTACTGGCACACTCGAGGAAGGACAGGAATGCAGATTGCATAGTACTTAGGTGTTGATTAGTTGTTGTACTGATTACTTGCTTACCCTTTAATAACGAGGAGCAAGCGTAATGGTTCAGTCTCGGCTCCCTTAGCCCAGTAGGTAGGCCTCCGTCCAGCGCCTGTAGTCGAGGCTCGGTGAGCCGTCTGCCTCCTGCAGGACGAGCTCGCTGCACAGACAGGGCTGGTAGCTCGTGAGCTCGGCGATACGGCGCCAGAGCGTGAGGCTACGCACGGGGCGAGCGGGGCGCGAGGAGACGGCGACCCACTCCGACAGGTAGAGGCCGCTCCTGACGGCCTGCTGCCGCAGCGCCTCGAGCTGCTCGGCAGGCGTGATGAGGGCTAGTGCTCCACCCCGCTCCAAGAGGCGGGGTGCATAGCGCAGCAGCAGGGCGGGAGAGAGACTCCCCCCGAGCGTGTGGCGCGCCAGCGCTCGGCTCGCCTCGGGGGCAAGGGTCGTCTCGGTATAGTAGGGAGGATTGGAGAGGATGAGATCATAGCGGGCAGGCTCCTCCGTCGTCGCCGCAGCGAGGAAGTCCGTCTGCCGTAGGCTGAGGCGTGTGCTCCAGGGGGAGGCGGCGAAGTTTTCCGCCGCTTCGGCTGCGGCCCCCGCCTCCAGTTCCCAGGCCTCGACCTCGGCCGTCGGGTAGCGCTGGGCGAGCATCAGGGCCAGCACGCCCGTACCCGTACCGACGTCGAGGACGCGGCGCGGGGGGGTGAGACGCGTGGGCTGCCAAGCGCCCAGCAGCAGGGCATCCGTCCCACATTTCTGTGCCGCCCGCCCCTGCCTGAGCTCGAACTGGCGGAAGTGGAAGATCTCCGCGCTACTGGACATCCTCCTCAGGCTGGGACTCCTCTAGTCGGCGCAGCACGGCATCCAGCTGACGGATGCGCCAGGGCTGGGGGTAGAGGTTGTTCGTACGGTTGCCGAGGTGCTTCGCGAAGCCCAAGGGCGCACCTTGATAGCAAATGAGGACGAAGCCGCGCGGCGTCTCGGGGGGCAGCGTCAAGGCCTCGCCAGCGAGGTAGCGCAGGCACTCCTGCCGCGTCAGCTCCACACGGGGGAAGGCCTCCTGAGCCAGCAGCTGGCTCAGTGCCAGTGCGGGCTGCGGCAGCCAGTCACGGCCCTTGAGCTCGGCCACCTGCAGCCCCGCGCTCAGCACGGGGATACGTAGCGCCTCGAGCTCCTCTAGGAGGCGGGCAGTGGGATCAGGCAGTGCCAGCAGGCGCGTCTCCTCCAGCATGCGCCACTGCAGTGCTGGGGAGGGCTCGAGCCACGGGAGGAGCTCCTTCGGGGGCTTGACGCTCGCGCTGCGCCCCGCCTTGGCGCCTTTAGCCTTACGCCCGTGGGAGGACTTCGCCTCGCCTGCTGCACTGGGCTTGCGCAGCAGGGCAAGAAAGAGCCCCTCCCCACGTGTGCGGTGCGGCATCATACGGTAGCAGGGATAGGGACTGAGGGCTGAGGGCGCGACGAAGGGCTCCAGCGCCTGCAGCCTGAGCGGCTCGGCGCCGAGCTCCTCCACGAGGTAGGCCACCTGCGCCTCGTCCTCCTGTCCGTTCAGCGTGCAGGTGCTGTAGACCAGCAGCCCGCCTGGGGCGAGCGCCGGCCATATATCCTCGAGGATGCTGCGCTGTAGGGCAGCGCACTGACTGACCAGCTGGGGCGACCACTGACGCCGTGCCTCCTCGTCCTTGCGCATCATCCCCTCGCCCGAGCAAGGGGCATCCACGAGGATGAGATCATAGCTGGAGCGCATGCGCCCCAGGCTAGCAGCGTCCGTACTGGTGACGATGCTGTAGGGCGGACCCCACTTCTGGAGGTTCTCGGTGAGGATATGCGCGCGGCTGCGGACGTACTCGTTGCTCACGAGGGTACTGCCCGCAGGAAGCAGGTCCAGCAGCAGCGTGCTCTTCCCCCCAGGGGCGGCACAGAGGTCAAGGGCTACTAGGGGCTCCTCCCCGAGGTAGGGGCTGATGGCGGCCAAGGTCATGGACGAGGCCTCCTGCACGTAGTACTGCCCCGCATGCCACAGCGGATCAGCGGTGAAGCTCGGGCGGCGACTGAGGTAGTAGCCGAGCCCCTGGGACCAAGCCACGGGCCCAGCGAGCGGGAGCTCGGAGGGCAGGGCGGCGCACTTGGCGGCATTGCGGCGCACAGAGACCGAGGCCTCTCCCTCGAGCGCGCCCAGCAGGGCCTCGGCCTCCTCAGGCAGGAGCTGCTGGATGAGCCGAACGAACTCGGCAGGTAGCGGCGTAGTCAAGGGCATAGGCTTAGCGTCCGATCAGGAAGATGGTAGGTACCTTATGGATATCGGGGATATGCCCGCGCCACTGACTGAGGCGGCGCGTTTGCAGGAGCTCGCCCTCCCCCGTCAGCCCCGAGGCGATGCAGAGCAGCGTGTCGCCCGAGCAGTGACGGATCAGTTGCTCCACCAGCTGCACATTGCGGTAGGGGGTCTCGATGAAGATCTGCGTCTCCCCTGTGGAGCGCAGGCGCTGCTCCAGCTCATGGAGCGTACGGCTACGCTCGGCCTCCTCGATGGGCAGGTAGCCGCGGAAGGCGAAGCGCTGCCCATTGAAGCCCGAACCCATCAGGGCCATCAGGATGGAGCTGGGCCCGACGAGCGGGACGACGCGTAGCCCCTTATGCTGAGCTAGGGCCACGACATCCGCCCCCGGGTCGGCGATGGCGGGACAGCCCGCCTCGGAGATGATGCCCATGTCCTCTCCCCTCAGGGCGGGCTCTAGGTAGCGCGCCAGCTCCTCGGCGGGAGTGTGCTTGTTCAGCTCGTAGAAGGTGCAGGCGTCGATATCGATGCTGCGGTCAGCCGCCTTGAGGAAGCGGCGTGCCGAGCGTACGTTCTCCACGATGAAGTGACGCAGCTGGGGCAGCAGCTGCCTATTGTACTCGGGCAGGCAAGTCTCGTGGGGCACGTCCGCCAGCGGTACGGGGATGAGGTAGATCATAGAAGGGGTAAGTGGCAGGGAGGTCTAGAGGCTAGCGCCCTGACGCAGGCGCTGCGCCAAGAGGATGGTCTGCTCGAGATAGGGCAGCTCGGCACGTAGGTAAGGAGCGAAGTCCAGCTGCCCAAGCTGCGCGGTGATGTGCTCCAGCGGCCACCAGCGCCCTTGCTGCGGCTGGCAGTCTACGAGCAGCTGGCTGGGCTCGGCGATATCGACGGCGTAGAGGTAGACGCTGAGCGGCTGCCCCTCTAGCGTCTCATGGTAGTGCAGGAGGAAGCGCGGGCGGGCTCGGCGTACGCCGCAGAAGCGCTGATCGATCAGCAGCTGCGCCAGCGCCTCGGGGCGGCAGCCCTCGGTGAGCCAGCTGACGAAGGGCGTATCATAGCCCGCGGCGATCGGCAGCTGCTCCCGCTCGGCGTGCTCGAGGTAGAGCATGTCGCCGGTCGTAGCCATCAGGCGCACCACGGGCAGGCGTCCCTGGTCGCTACGCGCATCGGTGAGCGGCACGCGCCCCAGCTGCTGCTGTTGGTCGCCCACTACGGGGATCCACTGCTCGCGGTCTAGGCGCTTATTGACCCACAGCAGGTGCAGGGACTCGAAGGCATAGACACCCCAGGTGAAGAGCGCCACGAAGATGGCGAAGTACTGCAGCAGTGCTCCCCACTCCACGGGACAGAGGTGGACGCAGGCCGAGATAGCACAGAGGGTCACCAGAGAGAAGGCGATGAGGATGCGCTCGAAGCGTAGCCGCTCCTCTCTAAGGATACGCGAGCGCAGGCAGCCACAGCTAAGCGTACCCCAGCGGTCGCGTCCCCAACGATAGATCCCAGCCACAAGGCTACTGGTGATGTAGCTGAAGAGCAGCAGCGACTGCAGCCATAGCGGGTGCTCATAGAAGTCATCGAAGCTCAGGGCCAGTGCAGCCCAGAGCAGCAGGACGAAGAGCGAGCGCCCCACGCTGGGACGATTGGCCGCTAGGCCACCCACCAGCCAGAGCAGCAGGATGCCGAGGCCCAGGCCGAGAGCTGCCCCTAGGAGCGCCAGCAAGGGCGGGAGGAAAAGGCTCAGCACCAGCCCCACGGGGAAGGTGAAGAACTCCGTAGGCAAGGGGAGCTGCATCAGCCCGAGGCGGCGGCGTAGTGCGTGGAGATATCTGCTTTGCGTCGTCATGTATAGCTATAACAAGCCTTGGGGGGCAGGGTTCAGTTCGCTCGCGGCGCGTAGCTCCCCTTGGGCAGCCTTCTCCTCCCGCCTAGAGTAAACCAAGCAGCCAGCAAGCCCCCACCCTCCCCCAGCTAAGGACCCAGCAAAGGGAGGCCATAGCTCCCGCGAAGCTCATACCTAAGGCAGAGGCCTCTGTGGGATATCAGCCAAGAAGCTGAGGGACGTCCGTCAGCTTCGTGAGGGATAGCCGTCAGGAGGCTGAGGGATGTCTGTCAGCTCCCTCACCTCAGGCGATCGCCTCGCCCGCCCTTCGTCCACCGTGCCCTGGCGCCCTCCCCGCACGCGACGCCCACCGCCTACGCTAGGGCCCAAAAGAGAGCGGGGCGAGCACCCTGATGGATGCTCGCCCCGCTCCTATAGCTGAGCTCTGGAGTGCCTAGTAGGGACGGACACCCTCGGCACGGCGGTCGTAGCGCTTGCCCACGACCTCCCAGTCGATGATACGCCATACCTGCTTGAGGTGCTCGGCACGGCGGTTCTCATAGTCTAGATAGTAGGCATGCTCCCAGATGTCGATCCCGAGGAGGGGCGTGAGCCCACGTACTACGGGGTTACCTGCATTGGGCTCCTTATCGATGTAGAGCTTGCCCTCGGCATCGCAGGCCAGCCACAGCCAGCCCGATCCGAAGATAGAGACCCCAGCCTGCTCGAAGGCCTTCTGGAAGGCCTCGAAGCTCCCATAAGACGCCTCGATCATCTTGGCCAATGCTCCTACGGGCTTGGTCGCCTCGGCTGTGGCAGGGCGGAACTGTAGGAAGTAGAGGTTATGATTGAGCAGCTGGCCCGCGTTGTCGAAGATAGCCCCCGAGCTGTAGCGCACCAGGCGCACCAGGTCGGAGCCTGGCATGCCCGACTCCTTGAGGAGGCTGTTCAGCTTGGAGACGTAGCCCGCTAGGTGCTTGCCGTGATGCAGTTCTACCGTACGCTTGCTGATGACAGGCGCTAGGGCGTCGCTAGCGTAGGGCAGCTTGATGAGCTCGTAGCTCTGGGTGGTGGCGGGGCTCGTCGTCTGCGCCTGCAGCGTCGAGGAGGTGGATAGCGGTAGCCCGAGGCTAGCCAAGAGTAGGGTCAGGAGATATCGTCTCATTGAGTTAGGGGATTGTGATGTGTGTGGTGTAAGTGTGCTGTGTGTGTTTTAGTCGTCGTAGCCGGTGATTTTACCGCTTTTGTTGAGTAGGACATCCAGGCCCGAGGCAAGCTCGACATAGTAGCCGTGCCACTTGCGCTCAATCTTGACGATGCGATCGCCGGGATGTGCTGCGTTCAGGCTGTTCAGGACGCCCTTGGGGATGAAGCCCGTAGGGATGTGCACGCGGTCTCCATCGACGTCCTGCCAGTTCCCCTTGCCATCGAACTCGATCTCGATGCCGTCGGAGAGGCGTAGCTCATAGGTCTTACCCGTCAGCTCACGATCCTCCTTGACATAGGCGACCGTACGATCAGGAAAGTAAGACTTAATGAACTGCTGAGCTGCCACGGGCAGCTGGTTGAAGGTGATGATGCGATCATTGTCCGCCTTTAGTGCGGTGATCGAGATCGCGATCAGGGCTAGGGCAAAGGCAAAGAATCTCTTCATAACGTTCAGGTAAAAGTGTGAGTAATATGTATGTGAACGTTTATAAAACCGCTGAGCCTCCTGAAAGGTTCGCAGTCCCTTGCTTTTTGTGTACTTACTGCCGCCGCAAGGGATGCCAAGCGCGGAGTGCGAAGCTCCGCCCTAGGCTCCTGGAGCGAGGGCGGGAAGGCGGCGGAGCGAGGTAGCCGCCTAAAGCAAAGCTCCACGAGGGATATCCCTCGCGGAGCTCACTGCCGTCGGTCAGTGTGCTGAGGGACGTCCCTAAGAGCGCTGACTGATATCCCTCAGGAGGCCTCCCCCTAAGGCCAAGTCTTTGCTAGTATCTCTTAGCACCTTCGCCTAAAGCGAGGCTAGACGAAGGAGGCTGCTAGGGTAGGCCGTGGCCTGAGCCCAGCCCGCGAGCATGAGCAACTAGCGAGTACGACGCCCACGCGGTGTGGAGCGCTCCACGAGCAGGAGGCTATCCCCGCCGAGACGCGTACGGAGCCAGGACTCGAGACGCTCGCGGTCGGCTGCCGAGAGCTCCGCAGTCCCCTCGAGACTCAGCAGGCCCAGGACATAGCGCAGCGTACTGTCCCCCTCGGGCTCAGCCACGGGGGCAAGCGCCAGGCGCTGCACCCCAGGGAAGAGCGCCCTGAGCTCGGGCTGCAGCTGACGACTCAGCTCCTCGTAGCGCATATAGCCCTCGAGGCGATCCGTCAGTAGCGCGTGCTCCTGCGTCAGCTGCAGCAGCTGCTGGCGCTGCTGCTCCTGCACGCTCAGGCGCTGCTCCAGCTGGCTACTCAACGCTAGGATGCTATCGGACTGTACCCCCTGGATCACGGAGAGCTGATAGCCCGAGAGGCCATAGTCCGAGAGGCGCGCGGCGGCCTCCTGCTGCCTCTGCTCGCTGAGCTCACGGCCTACGGCCACGATACGTAGCGTCCGCTCCCCGCGGTCGAGGTCGCTGGAGAGGATCTGCGTACCCGACTGCGTCAGCTCGCCCTTGACGAAGCTCCGCAGGTTGGCCGCCGTGATGCTGCTGCGCACGATGTCGGCCGTCATCCACAGCGCAGGCAGCGCCGTAGCGATGACGATCAGGGTGAGCATGTGGCGCGCACGCTTGGCACGCTCAGGCGTCAGGAAGCTGTGCGGCGTGAAGCGCATCAGCCGCACGCCTATGATGGTGGCCAGTGCGATGAAGACCGTATTGATGAAGAAGAGGTAGAAGGCACCGAAGAAGTACAGCAGCTGCCCTGTCGCCAGCCCGTAGCCCGCCGTACAGAGCGGCGGCATCAGCGCCGTAGCGATAGCCACGCCCGGCAGCACATTACCGCTCTTACCCCCACGCGTCGCCAGCGCCACGATCCCTGCCGCACCGCCGAAGAAGGCGATCAGCACGTCGTAGATCGTCGGTGAGGTACGCGCCAGCAGCTCGGACTGCGCCTCCCCCAGCGGACTGATGAGGAAGTAGACCATAGCCGTCAGGACGCTGATCAGCGTAGCGAGAGTGTAGTTCTTCGCCGCCCGTCGCAGGAGGTCAGGGTCATTGATCCCCACCGCTAGCCCCATACCTATAATAGGGCCCATGAGCGGGGAGATGAGCATCGCGCCGATGATGACAGCCGTCGAATTGACGTTGAGGCCCAGCGATGCGGTGAAGATGGCGAAGATCAAGATCCATAGGTTGGCCCCACGGAAGGAGACGCCCTGCGTGATCTCGGCCACGACGAGCTGCTCGTCCTCGAGGACAGGACGCAGGTTGAGGAAGACGCGTATGCGCTGCAGTATACTCATATAGGAGAGCTTGGTAAGCGCCTGCGGCAGGTGAAAGGAGCGCTCAGCGCGAGCGCTATGCCGCAGGGAGATGTTAATACAAAGTGAAAGGGGAAGGTGAAGTCCCAAAGGATGCTCAGCCAAGGCCCCCAAGGCGGGAGCGAGGCCAGCAAGTGGTGCGGAGCTAGGTGGGATGCTGGAGCCAGGAGTCTGCGTATAGTCCCAGACTACAGAGGCAAGCGAGCCCCGCGGCGACCGCTCCCAGCTCCACTCTGGAGGGACAGATCACTGCGGGGCTCCTGCCTCTCTAGAGAGGCTAAGGGAAGGAAGGCGGGAGCCTAGATCCCAGTGTAGCTGTGTGGGCTGATGCGGTGCATCTCCTCCTTGAGCTCGGCACTGATGGGCAGCCCTTCGATGAACTCGTAGATCGACTTCTCGGTGATGCCCTCATTGGTGCGGGTCAGGGCCTTGAGCGCTTCGTAGGGCTTGGGGTAGCCTTCGCGGCGCAGGATCGTCTGGAGCGCCTCGGCCACGACGGCCCAGTTGTGCTCTAGGTCGCGGTACAGCGCCTCCTTGTTCAGGAGCACCTTACCCAGTCCCTTGCGTAGGCTCTTCAGGGCGATCATGCTGTGTGCCAGGGGGACGCCGACGTTGCGCAGGACGGTCGAGTCGGTGAGGTCACGCTGCAGGCGAGAGATGGGGAGCTTGCGCGCCAGGAAGCCATAGACGGCATTGGCCATCCCGAGGTTGCCCTCCGCGTTCTCGAAGTCAATAGGATTGACCTTGTGCGGCATAGCCGAGGAGCCAACTTCGCCCGCGCGGATCTGCTGCTTGAAGTAGTCCATCGAGATGTACATCCAGAAGTCACGCGCCAGGTCGATGAGGATGACGTTGATGCGCGTCAGGACGTCGAAGAGCGCCGCCAGCTGGTCGTAGTTCGATATCTGCGTGGTATACTCCTCGCGCTGCAGGCCTAGGCTCTGGACGAAGTCCGCCCCGAAGCGGCGCCAGTCACGTCCTGGATAGGCCACGGCATGGGCGTTGAAGTTGCCCGTCGCACCGCCGAACTTAGCCGTATGGGGCAGGGCCTCGAGCGTCTTGATCTGCTCCTGCAGGCGGTAGACATAGACCGCGAGCTCCTTCCCCAGGCGCGTCGGGGAGGCGGGCTGCCCATGTGTGCGGGCCAGCATAGCCACGTCGGCCCACTCCTCTGCATAGAACTGCAGCTGATCGACCAGCCCACCCAGCTCGGGCAGATAGACGTGCTCTACCGCCTCTCGGATCATCAGCGGGAAGGCGGTGTTATTGATGTCCTGAGACGTCAGACCAAAGTGTACGAACTCCTTCTCATCGGCCAGTCCAAGCTCGTCGAACTTCTCCTTGATGAAGTACTCGACGGCCTTGACATCGTGGTTGGTGATACGCTCGATGTCCTTGATACGTGCTGCGTCAGCGCTCGTGAAGCTGAGGTAGATGTCGTGGAGACGCTCTAGGCGCTCCTCGCTCAGGACGCCGCGCAGATTGGGCAGCTCGCCTGAGAGGGCGATGAAGTAAAGGATCTCGATGCGTACACGGTAGCGGATGAGGGCCTCCTCAGAGAAATAGGGGACGAGGGCCTCGGCCTGGGCACGATAGCGGCCATCGATAGGCGAGATCGCCTGTAGGGAATCGAACTGCATGAGCTGTGACTGTGGGTCTAGGGATGGTGAAGTGTAGACTAGGATAAGCGGGGGGATACGACAAAGCGAAGTCCTACCAAGGCTGCCGCAGGGGCAAGGGGTAAGACTTCGCTTCGTCTACTGTGGGGTCGGGACGAGGGGATACACTGCCTAGTCTCGGAGTCTATTGGAGGCTCGGACGAGGGTCTCGTCGTAGATCATGCGTCGCGCAGCCAGATACAGCAGCGGGAGGCAGATGATGGGCAGAGCCAGCGGGAAGCGTATGCCGAAGCTCGCCGTATTGTTGAAGCAGAAGGCATAGCTAACGAAGCCGATGTAGATCAGCTCGCCGAAGATGACGAGCGCCAGGAGGATCGTCAGGCGCATCTGCAGCACGCGGCGCTTGTAGAGCCCGATGAGGCCGAGCGCACCGAGGCAGGTGAGCCAGCTGAGGATCCCGATGGCGTAGACGCGGTGCTGGACGAGGCCGTCGGCACCGTTATAGATGCCCCAGTTATTGAGCAGGCAGTAGGTGCCCTCATCCATCGTGAAGATGGCGATGTCCTGGAAGGCGAAGACGCCCATAGCCAGGGCTACGAGGAGCAGCCAGAGGGTCTGAATACGTTGCCACATAGCGGTAGACGTCGGGGACTACTTCTTGTTGCGACCGGCGATGTTGTAGTACAGCTCGCCGTCCTCGTACTCCTTCGCCGCTACGAGCGTAGGCTTGGGCAGGCGCTCGTACTGACGCGACAGCTCGATCTGCTCTTCGTTCTCGAAGACCTCTTGGTTCTCATCGGTGTACACGGCGAACTCCTGCAGCTTCGCCTCCAGCTCCTGCTTCGTCTCCTGAGCGATCTGGTTGGCGCGCTTAGCGATGATCATCACCGTCTCGTAGATGTTCTCCGTATCCTTGCTGAGGCTGACCATGTCACGGCTGATCGTGTTGGTCGGTACGTTCTTCTTGTACTTGGGCATATTCTCTTTATTGTCTGTAGATATCGTCTTGAGGGAGGGAAGGGCGGCGGCTAGTCCTGCGTCTTGCGGCTGTTCATGCGCTCGTAGATGCGCTGGGCGGCCTTACGGTACTTGCCCTCGGGAAAGTCGTTGACGTAGGCGTAGTAGCTATCGAGAGCCTCACGGATACGCTCCTGGAGACGCTCGGGGACGCTGAGCTCGGCCTGCTCATACTTGGCACGCAGGATGAGGAAGTATATATCCTCCTTGTGGCGCGTGTAGGGGAAGTCCTTGAGTGCGTTCTGCGCCGTGATGACGGCCGACTCATAGTTGTTCCCCAGGTAGAGGCCTAGGTCGAAGTAGAGCTTGGCCGCTAGGTACTCCTTGTAGGCAAGCTTGTCCTGCAGGTCGAAGAGCATCTGCTCCACCTCCCCCTTGTGTCCCCCCTCGGGGTAGAGGTCTAGGTAGGTCTGCAGCTCCTTGATCGCGCCGAGCGTGGCGGACTGATCGAGGCGCGCGTCGGGCGAAGCCTTATAGAGACAGTAGCCAGCCTTGAAGTGCGCCTCCTCGGCCATCGGAGCCTTGGGATAGCTCGTGTAGTAGCTCTGGAAGTAGCGGGCGGCGTCGGCCTCCTGCCCTTGCTCGAAGTAGGAGTTAGCCAAGAGATAGGTACTCTGCGGCCCCTCGGCGGTGCCGACCAGCGAGGGTACGACATCCTCCAGCAGACTGACCACACGGCCGTACTTCTGCTCGTTGTAGCTCTTCTTGGCATAGGAGTAGCGCTCGGCCACGTCCGTGGACTTCTGCACGCGATAGTACTCGCCGCAGGAGGAGAGGAGCAGTAGCCCGAAGGCCGCTATAGAGAGTCTCTTGATCATAACATACATTAGTCTGTACCCATGCACGCGGGTGCAGGGTCATGCAAAGATACTAGTTTCAGACGAATAAACGGCCAAGGAAGTCGCCTCAGTATAGCGAGACACCTCCCCAGCTAGGGCCGCAGCACGCCTCCCCCACCCGCGTCCCCCACTGCAGGGGATGAGGCTCCACGCCTGCCCCATACTGAGGCGCCCGAGGCCCCACCCGACGCAGGACACACTGGGGCAGCCCCCTCACCCTAGGAGGAGGCTGCCCCAGCAGCTCTAGGAGCGTCTAGTGGGGAGGGCCTCACTTCTCTACGGGGAGCCCTTCGGAGACCCAGCCGAGGTAGCCGCCCTTCAGCTCGACGATCTTGAAGCCACGGGACTGCATCAGCGTAGCAGCAGCATGGCTACGATGGCCACTGCGGCAGTAGACATAGTGCGTACGGCTCTTATCGAGCTTCGCCAGCCCCTCGACGAAGGCCTTATCACTGAGCCAATCGAGGAGCACGGCGCCCTTGAGATGCCCTTCGGCGAACTCTGAGGGGCGACGTACGTCGAGGATCACAGCCGTGCTATCGACCTGGAAAGCGGCCTGGAAGGCCTTAGGAGCGAGCAGGGGGATGGCCTCTTCGCCAGTCGTGCTGGAGAGGAGTCCGAGGGTAGAGACGAGGGTCATAAAGAGATGCTTCATAATGAACGACAGGTAATGGTGCCCGAGGGGAGCGCCCTCCCCTCCTTGGGCACAAAGGTCGAGAATTCCCTGCAAACCACCCTCTCCCCTACTCCTACGCACCCGCCCACCTAGGCCGCGCAGGCGAGGCTAAGGGACTGAGCGGACAGCCGTCCTAGCCTCGAGGCCCTCTGAGGGATATCAGTCAAGAAGCTGAGGGACGGCAGTCAGGGAGCTGAGGGATATCAGTGGGCGCTTTGAGGGGTATCCCTCAAAACGCCTCAAGGATAAGGCGGAGGAGCACGGCAGAAGAGCGTGGAGGCCTCGCCCCCCTGCGGGAAGCCTCTCAGCGCCCCCCTTGCGCGCGTGCGCAATTCCCTATATCTTTGCGCCTTGAGCAGGGCGGGCTCCCGCCGCCGCTCCCCCAAGGACACGTATATACCTATAATATGAGGACCCTCCCCCTAGGCTGCGCCCTCGCCGCCCTCGTGCTGACGCTCAGCGCCTCCAGCTGCGGCCGCCGCACGCTCTACTCGTGGAAACAGTACGACACGCTGGTCGACCTGCAGCCCAAGAAGCTCACCCCTAGCCGCGCCAAGACCCTGGAGCAGCTCTACCTCAAGGCCATACAGCAGCCCGGTGGCCAGCTACGCCGCCCCGCCCCTGGACGCTGCGCCGAGTACGGACTCTTCCTCTGGCAACTCGAGCGCCGGGAGGAGGCCCTACACTACCTCCGCCAGGAGATGGAGCTCTACCCCGAGAGCAGCCCTATGATCACACGTCTCATCAAGCGTCTACAGAAGGATGAAGCTCCACGCCCTTAGCCTAGCCCTAGGCGCCCTCCTCGCCCTGAGCAGCTGCAGCATACAGAATAACACCCACGTGCAGCGCAGCCGCATGGACAACTACAGCAAGCTCTACGCCGAGCGCCCCCGCACCATCCTCCTGATGCCTGTGGTCAACAAGGGCGGAGGAGCCCAGCTGGACCAGCCCCTACTACAGGCCAGTGTGCGCGCTCTGAGCGAGCAGGGCTACTACGTCATCAGCCCGCGCGTTGTCTCGGCACTCGTCGGGGTCGGCGGGCTGGAGTTCTACCGCACGATGGAGCCCCACTACCTCGTGGAGCTCTTCGGCGCTGATGCCGCCCTCTATACGACCATCCTCGACTGGCAGCAGAATAGAGGCCAAGGGGAGACGCGGATTGACATTGGCTACGAGCTACGTTCGCTCCGATCGGGTGAGACCCTCATCAATCGCCGCGTCAGCGGAGTGATCGACGATAGCGTGGTGGACTTCCGCGACGAATCCGTCGGCACGCACATCTTCCAGTTCTTCTTCAATGCGCTGACGAGCCTCTTCAGGTCGCCACGGCACGCGATCGACCGAGTGCAGGACTTCGGCATCGGTGAGCTCCCCTACGGCCCCTACCACAAGCGGCACTACGTGGATATGAAGGAGCGCGAGCGCGAGCCCTAGCGAACGGAGCCCCGCAGGTAATTCCGTATCTTTGTGCCCTCAGAGGAGCGGGGCTGAGGTCCTACCACCTCAGCCCCGCTCCCTTACGTTCATCTCCCCTATAGACCTAAGCAAGCTCCCCTATGCAAGGCGCAGCCCCCCTCGACTTCCCCTACCTCAGCGAACTCAATGACGCCCAGCGTGCCGCTGTGACCTACGACGATGGCCCAGCCCTCGTGATCGCTGGAGCCGGCAGCGGCAAGACGCGCGTGCTGGTCTACAAGCTGCTCTACCTCATCGACTCGGGCTACCACCCCAAAGGGCTCATGGCACTGACCTTCACCAACAAGGCGGCCCGCGAGATGCGCGAGCGTATCAGCCAGCGGGCGGGGGCTGCGGCGCGGCACATCCGTATGGGGACCTTCCACTCCGTCTTCCTACGTATCCTACGGCAGCACGCCAGCCTACTGGGCTACACGCCCGACTTCTCCATATATAATACGAGTGACAGCCGCAGCCGCATCAAGGGCATCATCAAGCAGCTCGGCCTCGACGACAAGATCTACAAGCCGAACGTGGTGCACAGCCGTATCTCCTCGGCCAAGAACCGACTGATCACGGCCGAGGCTTACCCCTCCTACAAGGAGCTGCTGACCTACGACGCCAAGAGCAGCATCCCCCGTGTAGCGGAGATCTACAGCCACTACCAGCGGGAGCTGAAGCAGGCCAACGCCATGGACTTCGATGACCTCTTGCTGCAGATCAACATCCTCTTCCGCGAGTACCCCGATGTGCTGCGCGAGTGGCAGGAGCGCATCGACTACCTGCTGATCGACGAGTACCAGGATACCAACTTCGCCCAGTACATGGTGGCCAAGCAGCTGATGCAGGAGAAAGGCAAGATCTTCGTCGTCGGCGACGACGCCCAGAGCATCTACTCCTTCCGCGGAGCGAACCTCGAGAACATCCTGAGCTTCGAGAAGACCTTCGCTGGGGCACGTGTCTTCAAGCTCGAGCGCAACTATCGCTCCACCCAGACCATCGTAGCCGCAGCGGGTCGCATCATCGCTCAGAACGAATACCAGATCCCCAAGGCCGTCTTCTCCGAGGAAGAGGAGGGCGAGCCCATCCAGGTGCATGAGGCCATGACGGGCGATCTCGAGGCGCTCTGGGCAGGCGAGGAGATCCGCCGCTTCGTCCGCTCGGGCGAGCCCTACAGCAGCATCGCCGTGCTCTACCGCACCAATGCGCAGAGCCGCACCCTCGAGCAGGTCTTCCGCCGCCTCGGTATCCCCTTCCGCATCTACGGCGGGCGCTCCTTCTTCGACCACAAGGAGATCATGGACGTCATCGCCTACTGTCGCCTCTTGATCAACGAGCAGGACGAGGAGGCCCTACTGCGCATCATCAACTATCCCAAGCGAAGCATAGGCGACACCACCGTACTGCGTGTACGCGAGGCCGCCCAGCGTGAGGCCGTCTCCCTGAGCCGCGTGCTACACGACCCGCTGGGCTATGGCATAGCGGTGAACAAGCCTACCGCAGCACGTCTCCAGGCCTTCGCCACCCTCATCGATGAGCTCCGCGACTACAGCCGCAGCGAGCAGGACCTCTATGCCGTCGTAGAGCGCGTCATCCGCCAGACGGGTATCCTGGCCGACCTGCAGTCCGATAGCTCGGGCGAGGGCAAGGCACGGCTGGAGAACATCAAGGAGCTGCTCGGCGGCATCGACGAATACGTACGCACCAGCCTCGAGGCTGACCTGCAGCCCACCCTCGGCAGCTATCTCAGCGAGGTCGCCCTGATGACCGACCAGGACACCGCAGGCGAGGGGGATGACGCCGTGACGCTGATGACGATCCACGCCTCCAAAGGGCTGGAGTTCGCCCACGTCTTCATCCTCGGGCTGGAGGAGGACCTCTTCCCCTCGATGATGAGCAATGTAGGGCGCGAGCTGGAGGAGGAGCGAAGACTCTTCTACGTAGCCCTGACGCGTGCCGAGCGCAGCTGTCATCTAGGCTACGCCCGCGAGCGCTTCCGCAACGGGCGTACCGAGTACTGCCGCCCCAGCCGCTTCCTGCGTGAGCTGCCCCAGGAGCTGCTCCGTATGGACACATCACTCAGCATGGGTAGCAGCACGGGCTACGGCAGCGCGCGGCGAGGCTACAGCGAGGAGCTGCCGATGGACTTCAGCGCCGCCCCCGTCTTCGAGGCCCGTCCCGCACGCCCTAGCCGCAAGGTCTTCGTCGGCCGTAGGAAGGCAGGCGAAGAGGCGCCGCAGCCCGTCAGTCGCATCGGGAAGCTGCGTATCGGCTCCCGCGTGCTGCACAAGCGCTTCGGCGAGGGCGAGGTGATGGAGCTAGAGGGCGCAGGCGACGACGCCAAGGCCACCGTAGCCTTCGACGCCGGTGACACCAAGAAGCTCCTACTGCGCTTCGCCCAGCTCGAGCTGCTGGACTAAGCTCCGCTCGCCTAGCCTATCCTCCCCCCCTAAGCAAGCAGCCCCCTAGCCCACGATCGGACTAGGGGGCTGCTTGCCTAAGCGCTCTATCGGTATATAAGGTAAGGGGGCAAGGCGCTACGACACACCCGAGAGCGGCGCTCGGCTCAGGCTCGGCGGCGTGGGCTTAGCTATAAAAGTGCTACTTTTGTCCAGGCCAAGGCGGCTAGACAGGGCCGCCCAGCTAGCTAATTAGTGACATATGGAGGCAGTTTACTCTTGGTGCCGCATGGTCTTCGTCGAGCCGTCGGTACTCCAGACTCTCGTAATACTCACCCTCGTGTCAGCCGTGGGGCTGATCCTGGGCAAGCTGCGCATAGGCAAGATCTCACTGGGCATTACCTTCGTCTTCTTCGTCGGGATCCTGGCGGCGCACTTCGGCGTGGTTGTCCAGCCCGAGATGAGCAGCTTTGCTCAGACGCTGGGGCTGACGCTCTTCGTCTATGCGCTAGGGGTCGAGGTGGGCCCCTCCTTCTTCCCCTCGCTCAAGAGTCAGGGCATCCTATATAATGGTCTTGGGCTGCTGCTCATCACCCTGGGCCTGCTGCTGGTGGTCATCCTCCACTACTGCTTCGGTATCTCCATGCCCAATATGATGGGCATCATGTCGGGTGCCGTGACCAATACCCCCATGCTGGCGGCCGTACAGAGCACCCTGCAGGACATCGTCGGGCTGGAGGGCACCCGCCAGGTAGCTGACCTGGCGCTGGCCTGCGCCCTGACCTACCCGCTGGGCGTCGTGGGGATGATCCTCGCGATCCTCATCCTACAGGTCATAGAGCCCAAGCGGCAGAAGGAAGACCGCCTCGAGGGCAAGACCACCTACATCACGGAGCTGGAGCTGACGAACCCTGGACTCTTCGGCAAGAGCATCCTCGAGGTGGTCCGCCTACAGGAGAAGCACTTCATCATCTCCCGCGTCTGGCGCGGCGACAAGCTCATCGTCCCCACCTCACAGACTCTGCTGCAGGAGGGCGACCACCTGCTCCTGCTGATCCACGAGGAGGATCTCGGCGTGCTGGAGGCCTTCTTCGGACGCCGCTCCGAGTCGCGCGACTGGAACCGCCCCGACATCGATTGGGACGCCATCGACGCCCAGCTCATCACCAAGCGCCTGATCATCACCAACGGCAAGATCAATGGCATCAAGCTCGGCGCCCTACGTCTGCGCAACGAGTACGGCATCAACATCACCCGCATCGACCGTGCTGGGATCGAGATCCTCGCCTCGCCCGAGCTGCACCTACAGCTCGGTGACCGCCTGACGGTCGTAGGCGAGGCGCAGGAAATCGCCAAGGCGAAGAAGTTCATCGGCGACTCCATCAACACCCTCGACAAGCCCAAGCTGGTGAGCTTCTTCGCTGGGCTGGCCCTCGGCTGCATCCTGGGCTCGATCCCCGTAGCAATTCCAGGGCTCAGCATGCCGATCAAGCTGGGGCTAGCTGGCGGGCCTATTATAATAGGTATCCTCATGGGTGCCTTCGGCCCACGACTGCGGATCGCGACCTACATGACCAATAGCGCCACGCAGCTGATCAAGCAGCTCGGCATCATCCTCTACCTAGCGGGGCTGGGGCTCGCCAGCGGCGCGCACTTCTTCGAGACCATCATCCACGGCGACGGACTGCTATGGATCTTCCTCGGCTTCCTCATCACCCTGCTGCCCACGCTGCTAGTCGGCATCGTGTCGCTCTTCGGCTATCGCAAGACGCACGCCGAGACCGTAGGGCTGCTCTGCGGGGCGATGGCCAACTCCATGGCCCTGGACTACGCGATGTCACTCAATGAGTCGCGCTCCAGCTCCGTAGCCTACGCCATCGTCTACCCCGTGGCGATGTTCGTGCGCATCATCTCGGCGCAGATCCTCCTCAGCTTCTTCGTCTAGGCGCTTCCCCTAGTGGTGCGCCACTGAACCAAGCAGCCTAGCGGGGCATTATACCAGTACAGAGACCAGAGACTAATGAATACAAAGCAAGGACTCATCGTCCTCTCGGGCGGCATGGACAGCGTGACGCTGCTCTACGAGTATCAGGCTGATATCGCCCTCGCCCTCTCCTTCGACTACGGCTCGAAGCACAACGCCCGGGAGCTCCCCATGGCGGCACTGCACTGCCAGCGCCTAGGCATCGAGCATATCATCATCCCCTTAGGCTTCATGGGCCAGTACTTCCGCAGCACGCTCCTAGAGGGCGGCGGGGAGATCCCCAAGGGCGCCTACGACGAGGAGAACATGGCTGCGACCGTCGTCCCCTTCCGCAACGGCATCATGCTCTCCATAGCTGCGGGCCTGGCGGAGAGCCGCGGCCTCCAGCGCCTCTACATAGCCAATCACTTCGGCGACCACGCCATCTACCCCGACTGCCGCGCCTCCTTCATCCGTCCCATGCACGAGGCGATTGCCGCGGGCACCAGCCTCGGCGTCGAGGTATGTGCCCCCTACACAGACATCAGCAAGGGCGAGATCGCCCGCCACGGCAAGGCCCTCGGCCTCAACTATGCCGAGACCTGGAGCTGCTACGAGGGTGGCAGCGTACAGTGTGGCCGCTGTGGCACCTGCGTCGAGCGCCGTGAGGCGATGGCCGAGGCTGGTATCGAGGACCCCACCCCATATCTAGAATAGAAGAGACCCCAAGCACACATCACAGGAATGAAGTTCATCTCATGGAACGTCAACGGGCTACGCGCCGTCTTCGGCAAGGGCTTCCCGGACATCATCGCCAGCTTCGACGCTGACTTCGTCTGCCTACAGGAGACCAAGATGCAGGCAGGGCAGCTCGATGCCGAGCTCCCTGGCTATCAGAGCTACTGGAACTATGCCGTCAAGAAGGGATACTCCGGTACGGCCATCTACACCCGCCACGAGCCGCTCAGCGTGAGTTATGGTATCGGGCAGGAGGAGCACGATCAGGAAGGGCGCGTCATTACGCTCGAGTACCCCGACTACTACCTCATCACGGTCTACACACCCAACTCACAGGATGAGCTGCGCCGCCTCGACTACCGCATGGAGTGGGAAGATGCCTTCCGTAGCTACCTCGTGGCACTGGATGCCAAGAAGCCCATCATCGTCTGTGGCGACCTCAACGTAGCGCACCAAGAGATAGACCTCAAGAACCCCAAGACCAATAGGCACAACGCGGGCTTCACCGACGAGGAGCGCGGCAAGTTCCAGCTGCTGCTGGACGCGGGCTTCGTCGACACCTTCCGCTACTTCCACCCCGAGGCGCGGGAGCGCTACTCCTGGTGGTCCTACCGCGGTAGAGCCCGCGAGCGCAACGCAGGCTGGCGTATTGATTACTTCGTCACCTCAGCGCGTCTAGCGCCCCGTCTCCGCTCGGCCGAGATCCACGATCAGGTCTTCGGCTCCGACCACTGCCCCGTCGAACTCATCCTAGACTAAGCCCCTCATGATACTCTGCATCGAGACCGCCACCAGCCACTGCAGTGCAGCCCTAGGCTGGGGCGAAGAGCTCCTAGCCTCCCGCTCAGTGAGCGCCCCCGAGGGGGGACATGCCGCTGCCCTTGCCCCTATGGTCGAGGAGCTACTAGGGCAGCTGAAGGCTGAGGGCAAGCAGCTGCGTGCCATCGCCGTAAGTGCAGGCCCAGGCAGCTATACGGGGCTACGCATCAGCACCTCGCTCGCCAAGGGCCTCTGCCTGGGGATGCAGCTACCGCTCATCGCCGTGGACACACTCGCCATCCTTACCGCTGGTGCTCGCCGCCTACGTCCCGAGACGCAGGCCACGCTGCATCCCATGCTGGACGCACGCCGCATGGAGATCTATACCGCGACCTTTGACGCCGCGGGGCGACGCCTCAGTGAGGACAGCGCCCTTGTGCTGGAGGCAGAGCAAAGCCTCGCTACCGAGGGTGAGCACCTCTTCTTCGGCGACGGCGCCCTCAAGGTCAAGGGTCTCTGGCCAGAGGGCCACTACGAGCTCCTCGAGGAGCTGCTGTATCCCGAGGCTAAGGACATGGTCGCGCTGGCTACCCAGCTCTACGAAGCGGAGACCTTCGTCGACACGGCCTACTGGACGCCCAACTACCTCAAGGAATACGTAGCCGTCGTAGCCAAGAACAAGGTCCTGCAGCGCTAGCCCACCGATGAGCAGCTCCCCCACCCCCATCAATCAGGTCATCCTCACGGGCGTCGTCACCGACAGCCCCCGCGTGCACTACCTCGCCCCTGGCTACCCCGAGGTACGCCTACGGCTCGAGACGCGCGAGCAGATCACCCAGCGTGAGGGCGGTCAGCTCTATGAGCAGCGTGCCTGGCACCGCGTCGTGCTGCGCGGCGCCCCAGGTATCTACGTCGAGCAGCACGTGGCTATGGGGGACACCATCGCCGTGGCGGGACGCCTCGAGTACGGACGGGAGACGGACAAGGCAGGCTTCAGTCAGCCCACCACGGAGATCGTCTGCCAGCACGTACAGCTGCAGCAGCGCGCCGCCGTACAGCCCGCTGCGCCCGCCGCCAGCAGCCCCGCGAAGGAGGTCCAGCTCGATCTCAGCGCCTACAGCCCCAGCTCAGACGAAGATCCGCTGATCTAGAGAAGGCGCTCCGACAAGGCCTCCCCTCCCATCAGGCTACGCCCTGAGCCACATCGCACCGCTAGTAGCGGTAGATGCAGCTCAGGGCGTAGTGCATTAGGCTGGGGCGTGCGGGGACGAACTGACGCTGGTAGCTGGCCTCGCCCTCCAGCTGCCAGCGAGCTCCGAGGTGCCCAGCTAGGCGCAGCACCAGATCATAGCCCCGACCATAGAGCAGCTGCGGGGCGTAGCTGTGGCGCCCTCGCGGGAGGTAGCCATAGAGCCGCTGCTGCCAGCTCGGGGCGTCGAAGTAGTCCGCCCCGAGCTCTAGGCGAAGCGCGGGACTCAGCTGCGTACGGATACGGGCATAGAGCGCCCAGGCGTGTCGCAGCGCGCTCGGGACAAGCTGGAGCCCACAGCGCAGCTCCATCATACGGCCGCTGTGCTCGAGCTGTAGCCTCAGGCGGCTCGTCGTCCCCTCGGCGCGCTGAGCACGCCGCCACCAGAGGCTAAGGAAGCTCCGTCCTGCGGCGTCGAGCTGATGCCTCAGTTCGGCGACCCAGCTCCAGTGGCCACCCTCCCTCTGCCCCCTTCGCAGTGCACCCAACGGGTGATAGGCCTCAGCCTGCAGCGTGAGCCGCGTATAGGCCAGCAGCTCGGGTAGCTGCCAGTAGAGGCGTGCGCCCTCCTCGCCATGCACCCAGGCCGCATGCTCCAGCCCGCGCCCGAGGCTATTCCAATAGCTGGGGCTGAGGCGCCAATAGCCGAGCCCTAGATCCCCCAGCACCCCCTGCCCCCAGCTCAGATGCTGCGCCAGCGCCCAGCCTCCGCCGCTCTGAGAGGCTAGCTCGCCCTCCAGCCTCAGCTGTGCCTGCGGGCTGTGCCAGTGGTAGCTCAGGCTCCCCAGCACAAGGCGGCGGCGCGCGCCGAGCTCAGGAGCGCTCGGCAGCAGCTGGAGCTCCTTATCCCCCCAATCCAGATAGGCCGCCTGCACGGCCACTGCCCCACGCCCGTGGCTGTACTGCAGCCAGCCCGCTAGCATCCGCTCCTCGAGGGCGCCCCGCCGTGCCTGCTCGCTCGCCGTCCGATGTACGCCCGCCTCGCTGAGCTGCAGACGCGACGAAGAGCCCCGCTGCGTGGCATCAAGTGCCCGCAGGGAGAGGCCGAAGCCCAATTCCCAGTCCCGTGCTGGAGCAAGCACGCAGGCCAGTCCTCGGGAAAAGCGCTGCTCGGTGGCGTGCTGTACGGGCCTTAGTCCCCGCCCCAGCCTAGGGCGGTAGGAGCGAAGCCCCAGCGGATAGTTGCCCTGCCCGAGCACGAGTCCCAGGCCGCGCGCCATCCTGTAGTCTCCCAGCACCAGCTGCCGCAGCAGCCCCTCACGGCTCAGCCGCAGCGAGAGGTTGTAGCTGTCGAAGCCGCGCCGCCCGCGCCAGCTCCAAGGCTCACCGTAGCCCTTCGCCCCCGCCACATAGAGCTGCAGCCGCTCCTGCCGCTGATAGTAGGCCGAGAGGAGCGCCGCATCCTCTGCCCCCAGCTGCCCCGCACGCGGCCTCTGCCCCTCGCACCGCCTGTAGCCTAGCTCCAGTTGTCCGCGCCCCTCGAGGACGGCGAGGCTGCCAGTAGGCGGGGCGTAGCGGCAGACGGCTATGGGAACGAAGAGCCGCAGCGTCGCCGCATCCCAGCCTGGGACTAGGCTCAGCTGCCCCATCGAGAGCAGCTGCCCCTGATCGCTACGGAAGCGAAGCAGCTGATAGATCTGATAGTCGGAGAGGAAGGGCAACTGCCGCAGCTCCTCCTCATGCAGCATATTGAGCTCCAGCGGCGCGAGCCTCAGCCGCTCATAGAGAGCATAGAGCTGCCCCGCCTCGTCCTCCTCGAGCACACCGAGGGCCTGCTGCTCCTCGATCCAAGCACCCCAAGCCTCCCGTCCGAGGAGGCTATCCCGAGGCGCACTGAGCGCGGGGAGGGAGTCTGCGGCGGGCATAGCGACCTCCGCAAAGCTAGGATAAGGAAGGGAAAGGCAGAGTAGCAGCACGAGGACGAGCTGTGCTCCAAGGTCATTCATTGGCTTCATAGGTAGTAGACGAGACTAGGTATCAGGCTTACTGCGAAGTTAGTCATTTAGCCCTTATCCTGATTCCGCGCACTCGCTACACTCAGCCTACAGACGGCAGGACAAGGCCTAGGAACAAGGCCTACTCCAAACAAGCAGACAGATAGCGCTCCCTTTGATATTTTGCCAAAGGATAGGATAGATCGGGATGAGCTGGCCAGTCCTACATGCTGCTCGAGCGGATTGGGAAAGCCCCTCAGGGGCGACCCGTCCAAAGCCCAGGGTGCGCAGCCCTGTAAGGGCGACCAAACCCTGGGTAGCTCAGACAAATAGATATTAAAGCCCTACAGGGGCGACCCTCAAAGCCTTCGTAAGGCTACAATAGATACGCTTCGACCTTGCTCTTACCTGTTTTGAGGGTCGCCCCTGTAGGGCTCTTTGTTTATGGTGCTGCCTGACCCAGGGTTCCGTCACGCCTGCAGCGTTCCCTCACCCTGGGCTTTGAGCGGGTCGCCCCGCTGGGGCTTCGCCAAGCTGTATGAGCAAGCCTAGAGCTGTCGCACAAGCCCCTACGAAGCCACTTTCCCGAGCCGATAGCTAGGTGTAGGCCGTGAATATCGCTACGCGTCAAAGCTTGTACAACGCTTGTCATCCATCCCCTCGGACGGTGAGGCGCACTCCTTAGCATAAGGGGGCAGCTGAGTACCCTGCTAAGGGCGGAGGCGCTGAGCCTGATCCGCCACGCTGCTGAGGGATATCCCTCAGCACACTGAGGGACGCCAGTGAGGCCGCTGAGGGACGTCAGTCAGCTCCGTGAAGGATATCCCTCAGCCGCGCCCCCTAGAGGCGGCAGCTTGCTTCGGCAGCCCTCGGGCAACTCCGAGGCTCGGCTCTGAGGGGCTATCTAGCCCCCGCCGCAGCAGGTCGAGGAGCAGGCGCTCACGACCCTCATGATTACACTTTAGAGCAGGAATACGTGGTAAAATGATTTTTCTTTACATTTGCTAGTGGAATACTACTTAAACCATCCAGCTACTTCCCGTATGGATATGATCTATCGACTCAGGCAACTGCTCTGTTGTATAGGGCTGCTCCTCTTCCTCGCTACTCCGGCTCTAGCACAGAGCATACGAGTACATGGAGTGGTCCGCGATTCACGAGGCACCCCGCTCCCCCGCGTCTCGATCACCACTAAGGCGAGCAACAAACTACTCGGGAGCACCGACAGCGTCGGTACCTTCTCCATACAGACAGAGGAGCGCAGCATCCTCCTCTTCAGCCTCGAGGGTAAGAAGCAGCTCGAGGTCCTCGCCACTCCCGTACGCCTACAGCTCACCCTCGAGGATGCCGAGGAGCAAGGGAGCCAGGTGACGACCATGCGTCAGGCGACCTCCATCCAGAGCAAGTACTACCCCCTATGGGTCATCGACGGCGTCGTCTACCGACAGGATAGTACCTTCAACACCGCTGACCTGGCGAGCCCCGACGCCAAGCGCCTCATCGCCTCAGCCCTGCCCGGACTCTCCGAGCAGGACATCGAGGGCTACCAGGTGATCTCCGACGCCTCCGCTACGGCCCTCTATGGGAACCAAGCCATGGGTGGGGTCATCGCCGTCCGCACCCGACGCGCGGGACAGGGCACCAGCCACATGACCTACACCAGCCAGCTCACCTACCGCTTCATCCCCTCCTACCGCGACTTCAACATCATGAACTCGCAGGACCAGATGGCCTTCCTACGTGAGCTGGAGGCGGGCGGGAACCTCACCCCCGCCAATATCCTCTACCAAAACAAATACGGGGTCTACGGCTGGCTCTATGATAATGTGCTCAAGTACCGCAACGGCAAGTTCACCCAGGACAACACCGAGGAGGGACGCCTGGCATACCTAGCGGCCGCCGAGCAGCGCAATACGGACTGGTTCCGCGAGCTCTACCAGCACAGCATACGCCACCAGCACACCGTCAGCCTCTCCTCGGGGACGCAGCGAGCCAACTTCTACACCAGCATAGGCGCAGACCTCGACCCAGGCTGGGCGAAGGACGAGCACTCGAAGCGCTACTTCTTCAACCTCAACGCCACCTACCGCCCGCACGCCCACTGGACCTTCAATGCCATAGCCAACGCGACCTACCGCCAGGAGCACGCTGGGGGAGACTTCAAGACACTCACACTGGCGCAGTCTATGCCCCGCCAGTACGACCCGAAGCTCTACTACCTCTACGAATACGCCCCGCTGAACGCCAAGCAGGAGCTCAAGGAGAACTATATGGACCTACAGGGAGCCAACCTCCGCTTCCAGGCCTCACTCCGCTGGCAGCCCATCCGACAGCTATCGGCCAGCATCCTCGGCTCCATCCAGTACAGCGGTAGCGAGACCGAGTACATACGCACCGAGAACTCCAACGTAGCCAAGCGCTACCGCGCCATGCAGAAGCGCATCATCCGTGACAACAACAGCTACCTCTATAAGCCCGCCGACGACGTCTATGCCATCCCCCAGAGCGTAATGCCCTACGGGGGGCTGCGCAATATCAGCAGCACCAGCGACTCCCGCCTCGACCTGCAGGGACGCCTCAGCTACAGCGACGAGTGGAGCGGCAGGCATCAGCTCTCGGCCACGGCAGGCTTCGACCTCTATGACCAGACGAGCAAGAACGGCTGGCACGACGAGTACGGGGTCAACTTCGCCTTCGGGGAGCTCGCGACCTTCGACCCGCTCGCCTTCACCTGGCTGCGTGATGCCAACAATAACTACTATTACCGCTTGACGGAGCTCGACCGCAACGTCTCCTTCCTGGCGAACTTCGCCTACACCTACCTCGGACGCTACAGCCTCGAGGGATCGATGCGCTACGAGGGGACGAACCGCTTCGGGGCCTCCCGCACCAGCCGCTGGACCCCGACGTGGAATGTAGCCCTGGGCTGGGACCTCGGCCGTGAGTCCTTCTTCTCCCACCTGCAGCCCCTCTCCTCCCTCTCGACCAAGATCGCCTACGGGATGACGGGGACGCTACCCTTCGTCTACAACTCCAATCGCCGCATCATCGCCGAGCTGCCCTACCGCCCCAATAAGCTCGTCGAGCCCGGCCTCACCATCAGCGAGCCGACCAATAGGGACCTCACCTACGAGCGTATGTACGAGCTGAACTGGGAGCTACACCTGGGACTCTGGCGCGAGCGCGTCAGCCTGGGGCTCAACCTCTACCAGCGTCAGGGGCGCGACCTCATGGACGTCTCCTACAATCAGGGTACGGGTGGCTTCTTCCGCCCCTATGCCAACGTGGCCAGCATGGAGGCACACGGGCTGGAGCTGAGTCTGACCACGCACCAGATCCAGACCAAGGACTTCGAGTGGACGACGAACTTCAGCTACACGCATAGCACCAACAAGATCACCAAGCTCAATGCCCGACCCTCCGTCTCCGTCCTGACGGGCTCCTCTGGCGCAGCGCGCGAGGGCTACCCCCTATCCTCGATCTTCTCCGTCCCCTTCCATGGGCTCTCCAGCGAGGGCTTCCCCCTCTTCCGCAATGCCGATGGCAAGGTGACGCGCGACCTCATCAACTTCAGCCAGACGACCGACCTCGACTACCTCGTTTACTCAGGGACGCGCACCCCGACCGATCAGGGAGGGCTGACCAATAGCCTACGCATCGGCAACGTCCGCCTCAGCGTCTACCTGCTCTACGCTATGGGGCACGTACGCCGCCTGCCCACACAGTTCAGCTCGCAGTACTACGACCACGAGCTGCGCGGCAAGGAGTTCAACCGCCGCTGGGTACGCCCTGGCGATGAGGCCACCACCGACGTGCCCTCCATCCCGACGGCCGCCCAGCTCTACGACAACGCTACCCTCTCGCGTGCCTACCGCACCTATAACTACTCCGACGTGCGCATCGCACCACTGGACTACATACAGCTGCGCGACATCTCGGTGAACTACAGCATCCCGAGACGTCTGCTGACGCGTAGCCTCATCCACAGCATAGACCTCAAGCTGCAGGCCTCCAACGTCGCCCTCCTCTACTCGAGCAAGAAGCTCAACGGAGCCCTGCCCTACGACTATCGCCCGCACGCGCTCATCTTCACCTGCGTCGTGGGGATCTAAGCGCCCTTGACGACTATAGTACTTGTACACTATGAAGCGAAGCATCATCCTGACGGCGTCACTGGCGCTCCTCACCCTAGCAATGGGAGTCAGCTCCTGCAACTCCTATCTCGACGCCAATCCCCGCTCCAACTATGTCGAGCCCCACGATGCCACTGGGATACGTGGCCTGCTGGTCTACGCCTATCCCCGTAGCTCGACGTGCTACATCGAGGAGCTCTCCAGCGACAACACCCTCGACGACGGCACACGCAATCCCTTCTCCACGCAGTTCGTCGAGTCCGTGGCCTACTGGCGTCCCGCGCTCAACTCGGACGGGGAGTACGACGCCGTCTACAATATCTGGGAGTCGCACTACCTGGCTATCGCCCACGCCAACGAGGCGCTAGCGAGCATCCAGAAGCTGGACAGCCAGGACGAGGAGCTCCAAGGCCTACGCGGGGAGGCACTGGTAGCACGTGCCTGGGCGCACTTCTGCCTGGCGAACCTCTTCTGCAAGGCCTACAGCCCGACCGCCAGCAGCTCCGATCCCGGCATCCCCTATATCTCCACCGTCGTCCCCAACGTACGCCCCGACTACCCCCGCGGTACGCTGGCCGAGACCTACCAGCAGATCGAGCGTGACCTCAAGGAGGGCATCCCCCTCATCGAGAAGTACCTCCACTATACGGAGAGCTACAAGCCCTACCACTTCTCCGCCGCCTCGGCCAACGCCTTCGCCGCACGCTTCTACCTCTACTATCAGAAGTGGAGCGAGGCCGTCAGCCACGCCGACAAGGTGCTCGGCAACGACCCTACACGCGTGCTGCGCGACTGGTCGGCCTTCACCGCCACGCCGCGTACCGACGAGTCCTATGCCCTGGCCTACTACGACAGCAAGAACCCCGCGAACCTACTGACGCACAGCACCTACTCCGTCCTCTCCTCGATCACGACGAGCGGCGTCATCTACTTCAACACCCGCTTCGGGCAGGGGCAGGAGCTCACGCGTACCGAGACGCTCTACGCCCGCAACATCTGGGGCAACTCCGACCGCTACTACTTCCAGCCCTTCATCTACACGGAGACGAACATCAACAAGACCGTGCAGCCGAAGTACCCCAAGCTCCCGAGCAACGCCAACGTCACCTTCGCCGTCCCCCTGACCACAGACGAGACGCTGATGGTACGCGCTGAGGCCAAGATCCACCTCGGGAAGGCGCAGTGGGACGCAGCGGTCGCAGACCTCAACCTCTGGACGAGCCGCTACCTCAACGGCGGCAGCACGGGCTCGATGCCCCGTAGCTTCAGCCGCGCGGACATCGTCAAGTTCTACCAGGCACTCGACGTCGACAGCCGTGAGGCGGCCTCGCTGCGCAAGCCGCTCAGCCCCAGCTTCACCATCTCGGGCGACGAGGAGAACGCCCTGCTGCAGCACCTGCTGCAGTGCCGCCGCCTCCTGACGCTGCACGAAGGCCTACGCTGGCAGGACATCAAGCGCTACGGCATCCCCGTCTACCGCAGGCAGAACGATGGCAGCGGTCGCTACACCGTCAAGGCTGAGCTCACCGCCCAGGATCCCCGCCACGCCATCCAGCTGCCCGACCTCGCCGTCCAGGGCTCGATCAAGGGCAACAAATACTAGCCGACACACCGCAATGAAGAAAATCATCACCACTGCCCTCCTCGGCGTGCTCGGCCTCCTGGCTGGCTGCTCGCCCGATAGCGACATCGTCGACGGCAAGGCTAGGGTCTTCACCCAGCAGACGCAGTCCAAGAGCCGACTGGACCGCTACATAGAGCAGCACTTCGCCAAGGAGTACAACGTCTCGATACGCTACCGCTACGACGACAGCAATACCGACCGCCGCTTCCTGCTCGCCCCAGCGCTCGAGGGTAAGATACTGGAGTTCCTCAACGTCATGGACTACGTCTTCTTCGGCTCCTACCGCGCTGCGACGCCCTCGGGCTATCTCGAGGAGCACACGATCAAGTACCTCAGCCTCTTCGGATCCTCGGGCTACGGCATCGACCGTAAGATGCTGGGGGCCGCACCGCAGGGCGAGATCTGGATCTACGACATCAATAACCTCGACATACAGGACAACAGCCTGCTGCGAAGCAACTTCATCAGCGTGCTCTTCCACGAGTCGGCCCACACGCTACACGAGGAGCGCGCCTATCCGCCCGAGTACGATAAGTTCTCCTCCCTCGAGTATCAGAAGCAGGACGCCTTCCTCTACTGGACACGTACGGGACAGAGCTCGCTGCGTGCGGGCTTCGTCTCGGACTACGCCAGCACGGACCCTGACGAAGACTTCGCCGAGCTCTTCGCCTACTACCTCCTTGACTCAGACAGCGAATGGCAGGCCAAGCTGACGGGCGCCGACGGGCGCAACCGCAGCGACGCCCAGTACACAGGGCGCCAGATCCTACTTGCGAAGGTCGCGATTATGAAGAAGTACCTGCGTGACGAGTACTCGGCCGACCTGGATGCGATGCGTGCCGAGGTGCAGCGCCGCCTGGCGCTGGTCGGCTCGATGGACTTCTCCCACTACCCTAAAGGATACTAGATCATGCGCACCTATCCCCTATTCTCTGGCCTGCTAGCCCTAGGCCTCCTCGCCTCCTGTGCCCAGTACGAGGATCTTCCCAGCCACGATCAGTACCCCTCGGCCCGCATCGCTCGGGGCCTCGAGGAGATCCACACGGCGCTGCGCTCCAGCACTGAGGGCTGGGACCTCGTCCTCATCCCCGACGGCGGCAACTTCGGTGGGATCAACCTCTCCATGCGCTTCACCTCCGCCTCGGAGGTCGTCATGAGCAGCGAGGCCTACCAGAAGGGCGGTACCATCCCCTCCGTAGTGACCAATCCCGCGAGCGACCTAGAGGCGGTCACCAAGACGGAGTTCGGCTCCACCTACCACCTGACGGACAGGGGCGGCATACAGCTGACCTTCGACACCTTCAACGTAGCGCTGCATAGCTGGTCCAATCCTGGCTGGGGCGTCCCCGACTCCTACAACGGGGACTTCACCTTCCGCGTGGACTCCATCAGCCGCGACCGCAACACCATCTACCTGCAAGGCTCACGTACCAAGACGCCCATGCGCCTGACGCGCCGCACCAGCGCCGACAAGGATCAGCTGCAGCAGTGCTTCGCCATGAAACAGGAGCTGCAGGGCAAGGCTCTGGCGCCGATCACCCTCGGGGGCAAGCAGTACCAGCTCTCCATCTTCGGCTTCGCACGTCAGCTGAGCCTACGCTCGGGCGGCAAGGAGGAGCTGCTCCCCTTCCACTACACCCCTCAGGGCATCGAGCTGCTGCGCCCCTACGTCGTAGGTAGCGACAGTCTCACAGCGCTCCACCTCAGTGCTGATAAGCAGTCGATGACCACGGCCGACGGCCGCCAGAAGCTGGCACTCTATCAGGGCGAGGTAGACCTGACGCGCCGCTACATGCAGCTCTACTTCTACGAGGGCTATGCCTCAGAGCCCTTCCTGGCGGAGACGCGACAGGCCGACCAGACGCAGGCACTGGACAGCTACCCCGGCAGCTACATCTTCACCCTGCACCTAGGGATGATGCAGCGCAGTCTGCCCGTGATGGGCAGCTACCTGGATGCGGGCTACTACTTCAGGAACTGGGTGGACTACTACACGGACTTCACCTCGGTCTACAACGAGCCGAAGCAGATCCACATGACGCGCATGATCCAGCAGGGGCTCTCATGGTTCTACGGCCGCCGCGCGATGGACCGCTTCTACGCCTACATCGTGGCGCAGTCGCCCTACGTGCTCAGCGAGGACCCCAGCAATAGCCGCTACCAGATCTTCACCTCGGTAGCTAATAATCAGGTCTGGGTCAAGGGCGAATAAGCTCCCCGCAGCAGGCTGCCCCGAGCGCAGTCGAAGATCCTCTATAAACGGCGCCGCCCCCTCACTCGCTATGAGTGAGGGGGCGGCGCTGCTTTGCTCTAGGGCAAGGCAGGAGAAGGGCTACAGATGCTCCAGCACGCTGCCGAGCTTGATCCCATTGGAGCCCTTGATGAGGATGAGGCTATCGCTGATGGGTGCGGCCTCGAGGCTGCGGATGAGCTCCCCTACCTCGGCGAATACAGCGACCGCAGGGTCGGGGTGCGCCGCCAGCTCACGCATCCAGCAGGGCCCGCAGAGGTAGAGCTGGAGCGGCTGCCCTGCGCGACGGATCTCCTCGAGGAGCTCGTGGTGTGCCGACTCGCTCGCGGCGCCGAGCTCATTCATATCCCCGAGTATGAGGACGCGCCCCTGCCCTGGAGTCTGAGGGATGGCGAGGAAGTTCTGCAAGGCAGTGTGCATGCTAGAGGGATTGGCATTGTAGGCGTCGGCGATGAGGCGATTGCCGCGGGCGGTCTCGATGAGCTGGGAGCGGCTGTTGCTGGGCGCATAGCGGGCTAAGGCCTCCTCCATAGCGGCATAGGGCACGCCTAGGTAGCTCCCCACAGCGAGCGCCGCCAGCACGTTGGGCAGGTTGTAGTCCCCCACGAGCTGGGTGGCTAGATGCCCCTCATAGTCGCCCGAGCGGTAGCGGAGTGCTAGCTGCAGCGAGCTGCCCTCATGGAGCACCTCACCTCGGAGCTCGGCCTCGGGGCTCGTCCCATAGGTATGGCGTAGGACGCCCGCGCTCATCTCCAGCAGCATGGGATCATCGGCGTGGACGAAGAGCTGAGCGCCCTTGGCGCGGATATGGTCATAGAGCTCGCCCTTGGTCGCCCGTACCCCCTCCAGCGAACCGAAGCCCTCGAGGTGCGCCGCGCCTATATTGGTGATGAGCCCGTAGTCAGGATCGGCAATCGCGCAGAGCTCGGCAATGTCCCCGGGGTGACTGGCCCCCATCTCGATGATCGCCCACTGGTGCTCGGGACGCAGGCGGAGCAGCGTCAGCGGCACGCCTATGTGGTTATTGAGGTTACCCTCGGTATAGAGGATGGGGTAGCGTGCGGAGAGGACGGCGGCCGTCAGCTCCTTGGTCGTCGTCTTGCCATTGGTACCTGTGATCGCCAGGATAGGCGTCCCCAGCTGCCGTCTGTGGTGAGCGGCCAGCTGCTGCAGGCTCATGAGGACATCCTGCACGAGGAGGGTGCGCTCGTCGATGAGCTGCTCGGGATCGTCCAGCACGGCGTAGGCTGCCCCCGCCTCGAGTGCCTGGCGGGCGTAGCGGTTGCCGTCGAAGTTCGCCCCCTTGAGGGCAAAGAAGATACAGCCCGGGCTGAGGCGCCGCGTATCAGTCGATACCGTAGGGTGCTCGAGATAGAGCTGATAGAGATCGTCCAGTAGGATCATGGTCGTGAGATACTAGCCCTGCGCCAGTCGGAGCCCGAGGAGACTAGCCCCTAGCCCCAGCGCGACGCTGAGCAGGATGTAGAGGGCAGCCTCGAGATAGGCCGCCGAGCGAAGCAGTCCCAGCGCCTCGGCTGAGAAGGTAGAGAAGGTGGTGAAGCCGCCACAGAAGCCCGCGCCGAGGAGGATACGCAGCTCGGGGCTCCACGAGCCCAGCGTGCGATCCGAGAGCCCAAGGAGGTAGCCAAGGGCGAGCGAACCGAGGAGATTGATCCCCCAGGTCATCCACGGGCTGGGCTGCCCGAGGAGCTGAGCCCCGAGGAGCCCCAGCAGGTAGCGTAGCGCGCTGCCTAGGCCTCCACCGACGAAGGCCAGGCCCAGTGCGGGCAGCGGAGCAGGGAGTGCCGACATAGCGCCTCGCGCGGCTAGATACGCTCGAGGACGAGGTCGATGAGCCCCTCGATGCTGCCCTTATAGTCGGTATTCATGGTCTGCGCCTTGCGTCCAGCGATGATGCAGCAGACGGTCATGGCGCGGTGCCCCATCAGGGCCGCGAGCCCCGCCAGCGAAGAGCTCTCCATCTCGTAGTTGGTCAGGCGCAGGCCCTCATAGTCGAAGGCCTGGATCTTGGCATTGAGCCCTGGATCCTGCAGGGCTAGGCGCAGCTGACGTCCCTGAGGGCCGTAGAAGCCGTTGGCCGCTATGGTGTTCCCGCGCAGGATATCGCTGCCGCAGATCTGCTCGATGAGGGAGGGATCTGCTGGCACGACGTAGGGACGCAGGCCCTCGACCTGCCAGTCCAGCTGCTGGACGAGCGCCTCCTCGAAGGCACGATGACGCACCCGCTGGCTATCGGCGTAGAAGTAGAGCACGCCGTCGAAGCCCACGGAGTTCACCGCCGCCACGTAGCTGCCGATGGGCGTCTCGTCCTGCAGGCCGCCCGAGGTGCCGACACGCACGAGGGTCAGCTGGCGCAGCTCGTCCTTAATCTGACGCGTCTCGAAGTCGATGTTGGCCAGCGCATCGAGCTCGTTGAGCACGATGTCGATGTTGTCCGTGCCTATCCCGTGGCTGACGACGGTAATCCGCTTGCCCTGATAGTAGCCCGTGATGGTGTGGAACTCACGGCTCGACACATTGCACTCGATACGCTCGAAGCGGGAGGCCACCATATCGACACGCGCAGGGTCTCCGACGAGGAAGACCTTATCGGCGAGCTGCTCGGGACGCAGGTGCAGGTGGAAGACCGAGCCATCGGCATTGATGATCAGCTCGGAGGAGGGGATGATGCGCTTGCTACTCATTATTGTATATGTCTAGGGTTATCTAGGTGAAGTCCTGGCCCTGAGGGCTAGCCCTGACCTAAGGCAGGGCTGTACACAAAGGTACGAGTTCTCCCCCATGCGAGCGCTCTGAGCTACGCGGGCGGGCAAAGGGCCGCCTTAGCCTGCACCGCGCTGACCGATATCCCTCAGCCCCACTCGCTGGTATCAGTCAGCACCGTGAGGGACGTCCGTCAGGAGGCTGAGGGATATCAGTTAGGAGTCTCGAGGAATAGCTGGGGCGAAGCTCCATCCCGATCCCCGAGGCGCAGCGGGCATCATGGGAGTGCCGTCCCGAGGCAGTGCGCAGCGCACTCCCGAGGCAGCCCGCAGCGCTATCTAGCCCTAGGAGAGGCCGCTACGCACGGCTCAAGGGATTAGTCCATTATTCGTATCTTTGTGCTCGTATATAGCTATTTCTTAGCTACGTCCGACAGTTATAGATAGATGAATAATTGCCCCGCACTCAGCCGCGCACGGAGTCTCTACAGCATGGCTCTCGCCCTCTGTCTGAGCCTCCTTAGCCTCGTCACGCTCTCCGCACAGACCCCGCGTAAGCAGTCCTACATGGACTATATACGGAGCTTCAGCCCCGAGGCCAAGCGACAGATGGACCGCCACGCTATCCCCGCCAGCATCACCCTGGCGCAGGGGCTCATCGAGACGGGCGCAGGCTCCAGCATACTGGCGCTGGAGCACAACAACCACTTCGGCATCAAGTGCCACAACAGCTGGATGGGCAAGCGCACCTATCACAAGGACGACCGCCCCAACGACTGCTTCCGCTCCTACCCCTCGGCTAGGGAATCCTACGAGGATCACTCCGCCTTCCTCAAGGGCAAGCGCTACCAGCGCCTCTTCGCCCTGCGCTACGACGACTACCGTGGCTGGGCCCAGGGTCTACAGCTATGCGGCTACGCCACCAACAAGGGCTACGCCAACATGCTCATCAAGGTCATCGAGGACTACGAGCTCTACACCTTCGACCACGGCAATACCCCCAGCTGGTATACTGGTGCCGAGGCCCGCAGCGCCCGTAGCCCGCTCCGCACCGCGCGCCACTACGACCAGCCCCAGCGCCGTGCCTACATCAGCTACGGCCTGCTGTATGTGCTGGCGGATCAGAACGACAGCTACGAGCGCATCGCCGAGGATATGGGCATCCCTGCCAAGAAGCTCGCTAAGTACAACGACACGCCGCTGGACTTCCCCCTCAGCGAGGGCGACATCGTCTACCTCGAGACGAAGAACACGGAGGCCACTCCGCGCTATAGCACCTACACCGTCCGCATCGGAGACTCCATGCACGACATCGCCCAGCGCTACGGCATCCGTCTGGACCGACTATACAAGCTCAACAATAAGGATGGCGACTACATTCCAGAGGAAGGCGATGTCCTTCGTCTGCGATAGCGGCTGCCTCGTGACCACGCACCGAATATGAACGAACGCTATATGCAGCGCGGCGTCTCCGCCAGCAAGGAGGACGTCCATGCCGCCATCAAGAACGTAGACAAGGGACTCTACCCTAAGGCCTTCTGCAAGATCATCCCCGACATCCTCGGCGGTGATCCTGAGTACTGCAACATCATGCACGCCGACGGCGCGGGCACCAAGTCCTCGCTGGCCTACCTCTACTGGCGGGAGACGGGCGACCTCTCCGTATGGAAGGGCATCGCGCAGGATGCGCTGATCATGAACATCGACGACCTACTCTGCGTGGGCGCCGTCGATGGCATCCTCGTATCCTCCACCATAGGGCGCAATAAGCACCTCATCCCTGGCGAAGTCATCGCCGCCATCATCAACGGCACCGAGGAGCTGCTCGCCGAGCTACGCGAGCAGGGCATAGGCGTCTACGCCACGGGCGGAGAGACGGCCGACGTGGGTGACCTGGTGCGTACCATCATCGTCGACAGCACCGTCACCTGCCGCATGCGTCGCAGCGACGTCATCGACAACGCCCGCATACGCCCCGGGGACGTCATCGTCGGCCTGGCCTCCTACGGACAGGCCAGCTACGAGCGCGAGTACAACGGCGGTATGGGCAGCAATGGCCTGACCTCGGCGCGCCACGACGTGCTGACGCATGCGCTGGCCGCCCGCTACCCCGAGAGCTACGACGCCGCTACGCCCGACGAACTCGTCTACAGCGGTACGCGCGAGCTCACCGAGCCCATCGCAGGGACGCCCCTCGACGCTGGGCGCCTCATCCTGTCCCCTACCCGCACCTACGCCCCCATCATCCGCCAGGTGCTGGACGAGCTCCGTCCACGCATCCACGGCATGGTACACTGCTCGGGCGGAGCGCAGACCAAGGTGCTGCACTTCGTCGATAAGGTGCACGTCATCAAGGACAAGCTCTTCCCCACACCGCCCCTCTTCGAGCTCATACAGCAGGAGAGCGGCACGCCGTGGCAGGAGATGTACAAGGTCTTCAACATGGGGCACCGCATGGAGCTCTATGTAGCCCCCGAGGATGCCGCACGCATCATCGAGATCTCTGAGAGCTTCGGCGTAGAGGCTCAGATCATAGGGCGCGTCGAGGCCGCCGAGCGCAAGCAGCTCACCATACACTCCCCCTACGGCACCCTCAGCTACGAATAAGAATTAGACAGCAACCCACACAGCGATATACATGGCAACAGAGAACGACCTGCTTAGTCGTATAGAGAGCCTCGAGATACGGTTCCAGGAGATCACGACCCTCATCACCGCGCCCGACATCATCGCCGATCAGAAGCGATTCATGAAGCTCAGTAAGGAGTATCGTGACCTCGAGCGCATCTTAGACAAGGGAAAGGAGTATCGGAATCTACTGGGCAACATCAGCGAGGGCCGCGAGACGCTCGAGAGCGAGAGCGACCCCGAGCTGCGTGCGATGGCACGCGAGATGATGCAGGAGGCCGAGGAGCGTATCCCCGCCCTCGAGGAGGAGATCAAGCTCCTGCTCATCCCCGCCGACCCCGAGGACGCGAAGAACGTCGTCATGGAGATCCGCGGCGGTACGGGCGGCGACGAGGCAGCACTCTTCGCTGGAGACCTATATAAGATGTACGTGCGCTACTGCGAGAGCCGCGGCTGGACGACCGAGGTCACCAGCATGAGCGAGGGTACCGCAGGGGGGTACAAAGAAATCATCTTCACCGTCACGGGCGATGGCGTCTACGGCATCCTCAAGTATGAGAGCGGCGTGCACCGCGTGCAGCGTGTGCCCGAGACCGAGACCCAGGGACGTGTACACACCTCCGCAGCCTCCGTGGCTGTACTCCCCGAGGCCGAGGAGGTAGACGTCGTGCTCAACCCCGCCGACATCGAGATGCAGACCGCACGCTCGGGGGGCGCTGGTGGACAGAACGTCAATAAGGTCGAGACCAAGGTACAGCTGACGCACAAGCCTACGGGCATCGTCGTCGTCTGCCAGCAGGCACGTACCCAGCTAGCCAACCGTGAGCTGGCCATGCAGATGCTGCGCACCAAGCTCTACGACATCGAGCTGACCAAGCACAACGAGGCCATCGCAGCCCGCCGCAAGACTATGGTCTCCACCGGCGACCGTTCGGCCAAGATC
>ERZ773067.88-NODE-88-length-58015-cov-9.216494_pt1 | contig 58015 bp, 47 predicted proteins | sample MGYA00580622_ERZ773067 | MGnify/ENA primary metagenome ERZ773067 (study PRJEB29015, sample SAMEA2737998) | human oral metagenome | biome: human oral; feature: human-associated habitat; material: dental | place: China | collected 2113 ...
AATAGTATTGATATTTCTAATATAACATTGAAATATCATTTTATATCGGTATTTACAATAAATATAATATGGAAAATACAATCTGATATAATTTATATATTCAATAATCTATGTAAACATCTAGTTTATATGCTTTTATATAAAAATATTTTGCAATCGGATAGGAAAGGCATTCGTCGTCCCGTTGCAAAATGCATCGGCAATAAAGCCGGTTGGGAGACTCTCGTAGCAAAGTGCGATAGATATAAAAACTACTTTGTAACTCTCTTCGTAAGTTGCAAAGGGTTCCGGAACCGAGTTCTATGTCTTATTGTAAGTTGCAAAAGCGTCCGGAACTTAATTTTATGTCTCGTCGATGGATGCGAAAGCATCCTCAACCTATTGTTATTTGCTGTTGTAAGTTGCGAAGGCTATAAAAACATCTCGGAGGTTCCCGTCGCAGAGTTCGTCGGCAGTGAAACTGGCTTGAAGGTTCCTGTCGTAATGTTCATCAGCAATAAAACCGGCTCGTAGGTTCCCGTCGCAAAGTGCGAAGGTATCTTCAGTCTGTTTTTATCTCCTATTGTAACGTGATTTCGGTTTAAAATAAACTTCGACTCGGGCAGAAGGCCCGCATGTAGGGACAGACCCCGTGTCTGTCCGCCCTCCCGTCGTTCAAGGACGTGATAAATATATGTGTCGCCCGACCTGAAAATGTTATTCGGTCGGTATACCGAATTGTCGTGGGGGGGGGCGGACAGACACGGGGTCTGTCCCTACATGCGGGCCTTCTGCCCGAGTCGAATTATGCAAAGGCGGTGCAAATCCGGGAGTTGTTTATTGTGAACATCTACTTACCTTTGCGACTAGAATAATGATTGCTTAGGCAGATGGATTATCTGCTATTTATTTTTAAAAGAACATCTAACAAGCTTACACTTATGAAGAATCTGATTGCGACACTTGCAATGATAACTCTCTTTGGTATTTCGCTGCCCACCCCGTCGCTTGCTCAAAAAACGGGAGGAAATGCTGCAACTAAAACTGTTGTCGATACGCTCGCAGACGACGCCCTGGACGATACCGGGGTCGTGGATGAGGCCGAAACGAAATCGACACCCAATGCAGGAGAGAATACCGGAGTACACCAGTTCCTGAAAACGAAATTCATCGAAGGTAGCGCCGGATTCATGTCGTTGGTAGCCTTGGCGCTGGTGCTCGGATTGGCGTTTTGCATCGAGCGGATAATCTATCTCAGCCTTTCTGAAATAAACGCAAAGAAATTTATGAACGACCTGGAGGCGAAAATCGATAAACAAGACATCGAAGGAGCTAAGGATTTAAGCCGAAATACGCGCGGACCGGTAGCCTCGATATGCTACCAAGGTCTGCTTCGAATCGAGGACAGCATTGAAGATATCGAACGGAGCGTCACTTCCTACGGGAGCGTCCAGAGTGCAAATCTGGAGAAAGGATGCTCGTGGATTACGCTGTTCATCGCAATGGCGCCGTCGTTGGGATTCCTCGGAACAGTTATCGGAATGGTTATGGCTTTCGACAGAATTCAACAGGCCGGAGATATTAGTCCGACAATCGTTGCGGCGGGTATGAAAGTGGCATTGATAACAACTATCTTCGGTATCATCGTGGCTCTGGTTCTGCAGGTGTTCTACAATTATATTCTTTCGAAAATCGAACACCTAACAGCACAGATGGAAGAATCGGCCATATCGCTGCTCGACTCAATCATGAAATACAAACTTTCGAAATGAGAATGGATAAAAAGAAATGGAGTGAGGAACGTGTCTCCAGAACGATTCTTTACGGAATGGTGGGAATCGTGACGGTGGTTTTCATAGCGTTCTATCTTGTTGGATTCGAAATGCCGTTCTCAGGGAATCCTACTTTCAACGCGCCTTTACTCACCGACGTACTGCTGTGGCTGATGGCGATAATGACGGTAGCGGCAACGGTAGCGGCAGTTGTGTCGCTGATTAAGACTATCAGGAAAACCGGACAATCGGATGGAATGACAAACGGGGTTCCTGAACGGAAAATCGCCGTGGGAGTTAGTGCTGCAACGGTTCTGTGTATGGTAGCTACGTTTTTGTTGGGCTCTTCCGAGAAACTGACGGTGAATGGCATAGGATTTTCAGACGTATTCTGGCTGAAAACATCGGATATGTTCGTCTATTCTTCACTCGTTATGCTTTTCGTCGCAATTCTGGCCGTGCTTTTCGGAGCAACAAGATATAAACGAAAAGAACGGAGGTAAATAGAAAATGCTGTTTCGTAAGCACAACCGAAAAACAGTTCCGGGACTGAACACTTCGTCGACGGCCGATATTTCATTCATGTTGCTGATACTGTTTCTGGTTACAACCTCGATGGATGTCGACAAAGGATTGTCGCACCAACTTCCACCCATCGACAAAACAAAGAAAGAACAACAAATGGTTGACAGCAGGCATATCATGATTTTCCGAATAACAGAAAATAATAAATTCGTGCTCGATGAGAAACCAATCCCCTTGTCGCAAATTAAACCGCGGGTGAAGGAATTCGTTCAGAGAAACGAAAAGAAACACATCATCCAGCTCGAAGCCAATCGGAAGTCGGCCTACAACTCTTATTTCCAACTCCAGAACGAAATAATCTCCGCTTATAACATCTTGCGCAATCAACGAGCCGCTCGAACCTTCGGCAAAACCTACGAATTGTGCTCTCCTGAACAGCAAGCACAAATCAATAACGAAATCCCGATAAGAATATCCGAAGTCTACGAGCCTTCGACTAATGAAACATCGAAAGGAGGAAACCCGAAGCAATGAGTCTTTATCGTCGCCACAATCACGCAATCCCGGCATTGAACACCGCCTCATTGCCCGATTTGATTTTCACTATTCTTTTCTTCTTCATGCTTGTCACGCACATGCGAAAAGCCTCCATAAAGGTTAAATATCAAGTCCCCGTAGGCACAGAATTAACCAATCTCACAAAGAAATCAACCGTATCCTATATATATATCGGCAAGCCTCTCGGCGAAACAGGACAAGTCGTAAGTAGCGAAACAAAAATACAACTCAACGACAAGCTGGTTTCGCTCAACGATATCAAACAGTCCTTGGTGAGAGAGCGAAACTCCATGAGCCCTGAAGAACGCAAAGCAATGCTGGTTAGCATCAGAGCCGACCAAAACACAAACATGGGATTAATAATAGATTTAAAACAAATCCTCCGTGAAGCAAATGTCCTCAACGTAAACTATGCAGCGGTGACAAAGCCAAAAAGATAGATTTACTTTTTAAAAAGTTGTAAATTAAAACAAAACAAAAAAACACAACCTGTAAGAAAGTCAGTTTATTGTATTTTTGCGTCAAAAAAGTAATAACAATGGCACATAGAAGTTTAGATAATCTTGATAAGAAAATATTGCGTCTAATAGCAGAAGACGCTCGTATCCCATTCCTAGAAGTAGCTCGTATTTGCAATGTCAGTGGAGCAGCAATTCATCAGCGCATTCAGAAACTTGTAAATCTAGGAATCATTAAAGGTTCCCAATTCGTAATAGACCCTGAGAAGATAGGCTATGAAACCTGCGCTTTTATTGGTTTGAATCTCCGGAATCCTGAAAAATTCGATGAAGTAGTAGAAGCTCTAAAACGCATCCCCGAAATCGTGGAGGCTCATTATACTACAGGTCAGTACGATTTATTCGTGAAGTTATATGCGTTTAACAATCATCATCTGTTGAATATTATACACGATAAACTTCAACCCCTAGGATTATCACGCAGCGATAGTACAATCTCATATAATGCAGTTATCGATCGTCCGCTTCCAATAATTGATCGCCCATTCGAAAAGTAATATGAATGTATAGCTAATGCTTTCATAGCATAATCGCTCTATACATTTCCTAACTCGATTTTTATATACGATTGTTTAGAACACAAGATTTTATTCAGAGTTTGTTATTATCCGATAAAACATTCTTTGCAGTGAAATAATAAAGTCCGATTCTCAATAAGAGAATCGGACTTTTGATAATACACGTAGAGGACAGTCACAGTTCCTATTGTGTTATGTACAAAAACGTATTATATGCAAAAAGAGGATATGCTTGTTTTTATCACATCCTCTTTTGATTCGTAGTCGGTACGAGAATCGAACTCGTATGCCAAGATTGAGAATCTTGTATCCTAACCGTTAGATGAACCGACCATTTATTCTTAAAGAAATCATTGCGTTTGATTAAGTTTCAAAGAGCGGAAGGAGGGGGATTCGAACCCCCGGTACGTTAACACGTACGGCAGTTTAGCAAACTGCTGGTTTCAGCCACTCACCCATCCTTCCAAAGGAAAAATATGGTTATTAGGAATAACCTGACTCAAACACGATGCAAAGGTAGAGTATTAGGTTTGTTCTCACAAGTTTTTATTTAAAAACACGGAAAGTACACCTATGTGTGGAATGTGTAACTTTTTTTACAAATTAGAGATGTTTTCTTTTCGGCCGTACTTTTGAATTGTTGATATAGAAGCGCCTTTTTTCAAGTATAGGCTTAACAATTGGTATAAATTGTTTTTACGTTCCGATTACCGATAAATATCACAACTACTTTCCTTAACTTTGACATCGATAAAACGATTAAATCTACTGCAAAGATGGTCTGACTCATATTTTTACAAAAATGTCTTTGCAGTTTTAAGGGATGCTTCTCAAAGTTTTTGGAGAAGCATCCCCATTTTTGTTCTTTGGAATAAGAATTACAAAAAGTTTGAAATTCTAGATATTTGAATATACCTTTGCGCGACATCAAAAAACAGGATAAGAATAAGTAAGAATGTTAGTGAGAACCCTAAATATAATTTCAAATATAACAAGCATGATATGAAATCATTTTCAAGATTATTGTCGACAATATTATTGACATTGCCGATGTATGGTTATGCACAAAATGTGCAACTACCATTCGAGGAGACCTTCGATACGGAAGAGGGTTTTAGCAGATTTACAGTTATCGATGACAATGGAGATTCTGAAACATTTACATTAGACCAATTGTTTAAGGCAGCCAATTGTGAACGTTCGCAAGATGCAAACGATTGGTTGATTACTCCCGCACTGTCTTTAAAGGCTGGAAAGACTTATGAGCTGACTTATACGATAAGTGGCTATTCTGCATCTGTTCAAGAGAAATATGAGGTGAAGATGGGGCTTACGAATACTGTCGCAGGAATGCTTAAGGAAATTGTAGGTGAAGAAACTGCACCGGGGGAATCGGGGAGCGAACAGACAATAAAAAAAACGTTCACCGTGACACGTAACGGGGATTACTATATCGGTTGGCACTATAAAACTACTTCGGAGCTTAATACAGGAGCGTTAGCAATCTATGATATAAAGGTTACCCAAGGACATGATAAGCAGTCTCCAATGGGAGTGACCGACTTGACTGCGGTTGCTGCCAGTGGTGGGGCACTGCAAGCAACAATTAGTTTTAAGGCACCAACAAAGACCCAGACGGGTCATACTTTGTCATCGCTCGATAAAATCGAACTTGTGCGTGACAGTATCCTCATTCATACTTTTACGACATCGACACCGGGACAGGAACTAAGTTACGTGGATAATTCTCCAGCCAATGGCAAGCACACATATATCATAACTCCATATAACACCGCGGGTGATGGAACAGCTATGAGTGTCGACCTGTTTGTTGGAGTAGATACACCTAGTGCTGTGAACAGTCTGAATCTTGTTTATAACGGACAGAAAGCTATTCTGTCATGGGATAAAGTAACAACCGGTGAAACTGGTAACTATATAGACCCTACTGCGATAACCTATTCGCTGCAACGCAATAAAGAAGGAGTCATAGCAGGCAATCTGTTCGCAACAAGCTATGAAGATACTCCAACCGTAGGCGAAGAACAAACCCTGCTTTGGTATAATGTTTATGCAACCAATTTGGGTGGCGATAGTAAGCCAACATCATCTAATGTTGTTGTAACGGGAAAACCCTATACGCTCCCATTTTATGAATCCTTTAAGGGAGGAAAGATGTCGAAGTTCTGGTGGGTAGATTACGATAACTTAAGCCGTTGGACTGTATCATCTGATGCGGCCAAATTTGCACAGGATAACGATAAGGGATTCGTCGGATTTACTCCGATGAAAGCCGGTGAATGGTCCACCTTACAAAGTGGACTAATCAATCTAGGTAATGCTACAGAGCCCATTCTTTCATTCTACTATCGTACACATACGCCAACGTCCGACATCTTTAAAATTATGGTTTCCAAGGAATATGCTTCACCAGAAGAAGTGCGAATAATCAATATTGACGATGTCGATAAACTGAAACAGTGGATAAAAGTCGAGATACCTCTCACTAACTATAAAGGTAGCAAGTTCATCCAAGTCAGTTTCGACTATAAGGGAACTGACAAAAACAGTAATATCTATATTGATAATATCAGAGTATACGATAGAAAAAGTAGTGATCTGGAACTCAAATCGACAGAATTCCCTGCCCGTCTGCGTACTGGTCAGCCCGTGACCTTTAATGCCAAAATAACCAACTACGGCTCCGAGCGTGCCACTGATTATACACTCGAACTACACAGCGGGCAAACTAAAATGGCATCTATCCAGGGGCCATCCATAGAGGCCGGAGAGACATCTAGTGTGGCCATATCGTTCACTCCATCTATCACCGCCAAACCGCAGATACCTGTTGCACTTATACTCAACTACGATAAAGATGAAAACATAGCTAATAACACTAGCGACACCATCATGCTTACTGTGAAATACCCTGCATATCCAGCTCCACGAGAATTAGGAACTGACAATACCTCGGGTACTATAATTACCTGGAAAGCCCCTATAGCACCACGGGCAGCCGACGAACAAGTCACGGAGAGTTTTGAACAATACGATAATTTCATAACTAGAGGATTCGGTGATTGGATAACCTACGATGTGGATGACCACAGCGTGTACGGACTCAATAACACCGACTTCCCAGGTATGGGACAAGCACAGGCATGGACAGTTTTCGACTACTCAGCCACCACCCCTGCTTGCAATCCAACTTGGAAGGGTTACGACGGAAATAAAGCCCTTGTTAGCTTTGGAGGTATTTACAGCATCAATGAGAACTGGCTAGTTTCGCCCGAACTCCCCGGCACAGAACAAACTATCACGCTTTGGGAGAAATCATTCAAAGGCTCCAAGAACGAAACCTACAATGTGATGTATTCCACAACAGGATTCGAAAGAAAAGATTTCACAATCCTTGAATCCAATCACGTTGTACCCGCTGTATGGAGTCAGGCACAATATGCTCTGCCCGACGGGACCAAATATTTCGCCATCGTTTCCACATCCGAAGACGGATTTGCAACTTTACTCGACGAAATAACATTCGTACCCGACTCGCTGGCGGAACAACACATAGTTCTCAAGGGATATAACATCTATCGTGACGGCCAGAAGCTTAACGCCGTCCCTATTACTCAAACAAATTATCGTGATATTCAAGCCGTAGGCAAACACCGATACTTGGTCACGGCTGTTTATGATAAGGGCGAGTCGCGCGGCACGGAGGAAGTTGAGATAAACGTTGTCAATGGAATTAAAGAGATTCAATCTGCCAATAATCCGGCAACCGATGACCGAATTTACGACCTATCAGGACGTCGGGTTATCAATCCTCGCAAGGGTGTATATATAAAAGGTGGAAAGAAGGTAATCATCAACCGATGATACTATGTAATTGTAATAAATCCAAAAGAGCCCGGCCCAATTGCCGAGCTCTTTTTTGTTATTCCCGGTATCAGTATTACTAGGGAAAGCATATAAATTTAGGAGCTATTAATTACGAACATCTACTTACCTTTACATCCGCAAAATTCACCTTTTATACATACAATATGATAGGTTTCATATCCGACAACGTGTGGCTCATTTGGGCTTTGATTAGTTTATTGTGCTTGGTTCTCGAGCTTACAAGTGGCGACTTCTTCATCATCAGTCTCGGAGCTGGTTGTGTAGGTGGTGCGATAGCCTCTGCATTCAGTGACAGCATAGTAATTCAAGTTATAGTTTTCGCCATAGTTTCGCTAGTTAGCGTTTTTTACGTTCGACCTATGGCGCTAAAGTTTTTCCATCGCGATGTTAATAAACGATTGAGTAACGCAGATGCGATTGTCGGTCGAACAGGGGTTGTAACAGAAGCCATTGCCGCCGACGGCTTTGGACGTGTCCAAATAGATGGTGATTCATGGAAAGCCCAGACTTCCGGTAACAACGGAATCGATGTCGGAGCTAAAGTTCGCGTTCTCCGAATAGATTCAATCATCCTCACCGTTGAAAAAGAATAGCAAATTTATTAATCGCATGGTTTCGCTGTTGAATCCATGCATCAAACATCATATTCAAATGCCAGTAACAACAATTATTCTAATCACAATCATTCTTTTAGTGATTATTTTCGCGAAAAAAGCACTTGTCATCATCTCGCAGAGCGAAACGAGAATCATTGAGCGACTTGGTCGCTATCATGCAACCCTGCAACCGGGTGTGAATCTAATCATTCCGTTTATGGACCGCGCAAAAACAATTGTAGCGATGAAGAACGGACGATACACATACACAAATACGATTGATTTACGAGAGCAGGTCTATGATTTCGACCGGCAGAACGTCATTACAAAGGACAACATACAGATGCAGATAAACGCACTGCTGTATTTCCAGATCGTTGACCCTTTCAAGGCCGTGTATGAAATCAATAACCTACCCAATGCTATTGAGAAGCTCACACAAACAACTCTGCGAAACATCATCGGGGAGATGGAACTCGATCAAACGCTAACTTCTCGCGACACAATCAACACTAAGCTCCGCGCCGTGCTAGATGATGCAACCAACAAATGGGGGATAAAGGTGAATCGCGTTGAGCTGCAAGACATCACCCCTCCGGAAAGCGTGTTGCAGGCCATGGAGAAGCAGATGCAGGCCGAACGAAACAAAAGAGCAACTATTCTTACCAGTGAAGGAGAGAAGCAAGCTGCCATCCTCAAGTCAGAAGGAGAAAAAGCATCCACGATAAATCGCGCCGAAGCCGACAAACAGCAACAGATTCTTATCGCCGAAGGGCAAGCGCAGGCAAGGATACGAAAGGCCGAGGCTGAGGCAGTGGCAATCGACAAGATTACGCAAGCCGTTGGGCAAAGTACCAACCCGGCCAACTATCTAATCGCACAGAAATACATCCAAATGCTTGCTGAATTGGCTAAAAACAACAATCAAAAAACCGTTTACCTTCCTTTCGAGGCCTCATCTCTCCTTGGTTCGGTCGGCGGGATAAAAGAAATGTTCAAAGAAACCAAGTAAAGCATGAATATATGTGTCTTCTGCGGCGCACGCCCTAACTTCATGAAGGTTGCGCCTATCATCAGAGCCATCGAAGGCAAGCAAAACTCCGGCATACACTACTCCCTGGTGTATGCCGGAACTCAATCCGACCCTACGCTCGAGCCCAGACTTTTCGACGACCTCCAAATTGCTCCTCCGAATACCTTCCTAGGGGTGGAATGCGAGAACCTCAATGAGCTTACAGGGCAGGTGATGTCGAAGTTTGAACTCTATTTGCAAAATCACCCGACAGACACGGTTATAGTTGTAGATGATTTAGCCTCGACGATGGCCGCCGCAATCGTAACCAAGAAGCAATCAATAACTTTGGCTCATATTTCGGCCGGAACTCGCTCCTTCGACATCAATATGCCTAAGGAAATTAACAGACTTGTTATTGACGGACTGTCGGACATTCTTTTCACAGCCGGATTCAGCAATAATAGCATCGCTAACAAGGAGGGCGCAGAGTTGTCTAAGGTTTATATGGTAGGAAACATCCTCATCGACAACATTAGATACAATAAGAGCAGGCGCGAACATCTGTCGTTCGACGTCATAACTGAAACCAAACACCTCAATCTACAGGCTCGCCGATATATTGTTTTCACCCTAAACCGCAAAGCGCTACTAAGCGACAAGGAAAATCTGACTCGAATGCTAACAGCGCTTATTGGCTCTACGGGCGATACTATCATAATTGCTCCATTGCGTGGCGAAGCTGTGCGAACCATCAAGTCGTTAGACATTGAGCTCGGCGACAGATTTAAATTTATCAATCCGCTAGGTTATTTGGAGTTCGGTTATATCACCGAACATGCACTCGGGATAGTCACCGATTCGGGAAATGTGGCCGAAGAAGCAACCTTTAATGGTATTCCATGTATAACGTTAAATAGTTATACCGAGCATATAGAAACGGTGAAGCAAGGCACTAATGTTCTTGTTGGTGAATCGCCGGAAAAGCTCGCTTCCGAACTTCGCAAAATGGTTTCAGGAGAGTGGAAGGTATCTTCTCTTCCAGACAGATGGGATGGCAGAAGCGCTGAACGTATTATAAGTATTCTAATTGAGCATCATAGAGTTTGAGTACTCAAGAGACAATCATATTTAAAAGCGGCAGAAGACATCCGGAATTGTTGTTCTGCCGCTTTTTTATTATTAATGATATTATTAGATAGGCCATTAATAAAGCTCTATAGACTGAATAATTTATTTAGTAATTAAATATATGGGCGATTTTTATATAATTTAAACTTTGAATTATAACATGGTTTGTATAACCATGTGACGGATAATTTAAGTATATAATCAAGCATATATTTATGGTTCATTTCGATTCTTTGAATTATAAACTTATGTATGTTTTAACTTATGTAATCTATTTGGCAGTAAAACACACATGTGTTTTTAACTCCAGAGACTCTTTGAATATAAAACTGATGTGTGTTTTACATCGAAGAGTCTCTTTAATGTTAAATCGCATGTATGTTTCAGTATCAATGAGTCTATTGAATATTAAAACATATGTACGTTTTCCATTTCAAGAGACTCTTTGGGTTAAAACGCACGTGTGTTTGTCAAGTGTTGAGCTTCGGCGATATAAAAACATATATACGATTTAATATTAAAGAGACTCTTTGGTGTAAAACTTATGTACGTTTAGTATATGGAGAGTCTCCGCGATATAAAAACATATGTCAGTTTTAACATTTAGGATATTCTTCAATGCAAAATATACCTGTGTTTATAATTCAAATAACTTCTTCGGTTTAAAACAATATATATGGTTATCATATATATAGTGTCTTTGATTTAAAAACGTATTTATGTTTAATGTTTACCGAATCTCTGTGAATAAGAAATATATGTATGTTTATAATCTTTATAGGATATATGAGTTTAAGAATAATATTAGTTGGCATATAGGAGTATAAAAAAGGAAAGAGGGCCGATGTCGGCCCTCTTTCCTTTTTTATAATATGGTATAAACTTTCCGGTTACTGTATTAATCCTTGTCGTACTCTAGATGGAAGTTTACAACGGCGTCTATACCTTTCCATATCAACTCAAGCGGCATATTTTCGTTTGGCGAATGGATGGCATTCGATTCCAGTCCGAAGCCCATTAGTACGGTTTTTACTCCAAGAATTCGCTCGAAAGTCGAAATAATTGGAATACTTCCACCACGTCGAACAGGCAGCGGACGACGTCCGAATGCTTTTTCAAAACCACGTTCGGCCGCCTTGTAGGCCGGCATGTCGATTGGGCAAACATATCCTTCTCCGCCGTGCAAAGATTGGATATTGACTTTAACGGTTTTAGGAGCAACGCGTTTGAAATAGTCGACAACTAACTGTCCTATTTCATTATGATTCTGGTGCGGAACCAGTCTGCACGAAAGTTTGGCATATGCTTTCGATGGTATGACGGTTTTTGAACCCTCTCCGGTATAGCCTCCCCAGATTCCGCAGACGTCGAAACAGGGTCGGAAGCCGTTGCGCTCAATTGTGTTGTAGCCTTCCTCACCGAAAAGCTCATCGATTCCAAGCGACTGTTTGTATTTCTCTTCATCAAACGGTATTTGTTCAACCATACGTCTTTCGTTTTCGGGAACTTCTTCAACGTTGTCGTAGAATCCTGGAATGGTTATTTTACCGTCCTTACCGGTTACGTCGGCAATGAGCTTGCATAGAACGTTAATTGGGTTGGCAACCGCTCCGCCGAAGTGGCCTGAATGTAAGTCGTGGTTCGGACCGGTGACTTCGATTTGCCAGTAGGCCAATCCTCGTAATCCTGTTGTGAGCGATGGCAGGTCGGCGGCGAGCATACTTGTATCTGAAACCAGTATTACGTCGCACTTCAATAAATCTTTGTGCTCTTCGCAGAAAGCGCTTAGGCTTGGTGAACCGATTTCTTCCTCGCCTTCGAGAATGAATTTAACGTTGTGGCGAAGCAAATCATGTTTGACTATGTATTCAAAGGCTTTCGCTTGAATAAATGACTGTCCTTTATCGTCGTCGGCTCCACGTGCCCAGATATGTCCATCGCGAACTTCCGGTTCGAACGGTTGGCTTTTCCATAATTCAAACGGCTCGGCTGGCATAACGTCGTAGTGACCATATACTAGAATTGTTTTTGCAGACGGGTTTACCATCTTCTCGGCATAAACAATCGGATTCCCGGCCGTGGGCATTATCTCCGTTCTGTCGACGCCCGCAGCGGTTAACAACTCTTGCCATCGTTGAGCACACCGCATCATGTCTGGACGGTGCTTGTCTGGTTGGGCACTTACACTTGGAATGCGAATGAGACTAAAAAGTTCTTCAAGCATTCGTTCTTTGTTCTCATTGATATATTCCTGTATCATAACTAAAAAAATTAATTGGTTTTTCGTTTATTCTTTATGTGTTCTTTCACTCGTTTATATCCTTCCGTACCCAGGATGGTCAATCCGCCATACTGGAAAATTTTCGCCAGGCCGAAAAACACCGTCCAAAGAATGCCTTTGGTTGGCGTAGATAGCGGAAGAAGCATCTGGGCAAACGAAATGATATAGAATGGAATGCAAGTTAATAATACAATTACGCCTGTGCGGAACGACAGCTTCTTGAGCCATTGCCGAATTCTTTTAATCATTGCTTTTCGAGTTTGCGAAGCAATTCGGCGCAGGCATCCTCCAGTAAATCGAGTACGTGTTCAAAACCTTTGGCGCCACTGTAGTAAGGGTCGGGAATAAAAGAGTCGTTCGGATAGGCTTTTAGGAAGCTTGCCATCCTTAAAACCTTATTCATATCGGCTTCCGAACGGGCTCGGGTGCTTATGTCTTCATAGTTTTCTTCGTCCATAACGATGATGTAATCGAACGAATCGAAGTCGTGTGCAGCGTTGAACTGTCGTGCAATATGATTCACGTTATATCCGCGCAACTGTGCATGCTTTCGCATTCGCTTGTCGGGCAGTTGTCCAACGTGCCACGCTCCTATTCCGGCTGAATCTATGAAGTATTTGTTGGCTTTGCCAGTCTCATCGACCAACTTTTGCATAACGGCATTGGCTGCCGGCGAACGACAAATGTTGCCTAGGCAAATGAAGAGAAGACGGAGTTTCTTTTCCATGTCGGGCTGATGAGTCATTTCTTTATTTCGACAATTTTTGTTGGGGCTTTCTCCTTGTTTCGCCGGTTTACAACCGTTATAACCGCCTGCGCAAGGTTTATAAATTCTTGTCCTGATACAGAATCGACTTGCGCGGCCGATGGCTGACCATTGTCGCCACTCTCCCTGATGCTCTGAACAATAGGGATTTGGGCCAATAATGGACAATCTAATTCCTTGGCGAGATTCTTGCAGCCGTTCTGACCGAAGATGTAGTATTTGTTTTCCGGGAGTTCGGCCGGAGTGAACCATGCCATGTTTTCAACCAACCCAAGAATTGGCACGTTGACCTTCTCATTGCGATACATATCAACCCCTTTTCGCGCATCGGCTAGCGCCACTGCCTGCGGGGTGGATACAATTACGGCGCCGGTTATCGCAAGCGTCTGCAGAAGGGTTAGATGAATGTCGCTCGTGCCTGGGGGCGTGTCGAGAATGAAATAGTCGAGCTCTCCCCAGTCGGCGTCGGCAATGAGTTGCTTAAGTGCATTTGACGCCATGCTGCCGCGCCATAGTGTGGCCGTGTCTGGATTAACAAAAAAGCCTATCGACAGCAGCTTTACTCCATACTTCTCGAGCGGCTCGATGAGCTGCCGACCGTTTTTTTCGACTGCATAAGGGCGTTCGGTTTCCACCCCGAACATTTTTGGCATGCTCGGACCGAAAATATCTGTGTCCAGCAACCCAACCTTGTATCCCAATCGCGCTAGAGCTATCGCCAGGTTCGCAGCCACTGTGCTTTTACCCACGCCGCCCTTCCCGGAACTCACAGCTATGATGTTCTTTACCTCCGGAAGTAGTTTTCCTACCTCCGGACGGGGAGCCGATCGGAACTCCGTATTGATGCTCACCTCGATGTCCTTACCCAATGAATAGTGGAGCTGGGCTTCGACAGCCTTGAGCGTCGACTTGAGAAACGGATCGGTTTCCCGCGGGAAAATCAATGTGAAGCTAACCTTCTGTCCGTCTATTCGCACATCGTCGGCCAACATTTCGCTCTCGATGATGTTTTTCTTCGTTCCTGGATAAATCACCTGTTTCAACACATCGGTGATTAGCTTTGGATAGAGTGTCATAATCTTGAAATGTATTAATCTTTATTCTTAGTAAAATCGTATGTCGGTAATTATCATCGCCCCTACTTTGGAGTTGAGTTTCTTAATCAATTCGGTGCGCATCATGCTGAGATCAGCTCGTAAAGCCGGGCTGGTGAGCTTAACGAAAAGCGTTTGATTCCGAATTGTCTTTTCGGCAGTGTATCCGTCTATCGTCGCACCCATAACCTCGGCCCACGCATCGAGTAGGCGTTTTTGCAGCAGCGGAGTTTCCAATCCCTCTTGCCGCAGAAACTGGTTTATGAGCGCAGATAGCGGTTGAACCTTACGTCTGAACATCGGTCTGCCCCCTTTCTGTGACTTCGCCGCCCTCGACAGCAAAGAGTTTATAGTCGAAATTGGAATTCTCGAGAATCTTGTCTAGATGTTCGCGGTTGGTGTCGGTAATGAAAATCTGTCCGAAGTTGTCGGTCGAAACCAATCTCACAATCTGTTCTACTCGTGAGGCGTCGAGTTTGTCAAAAATATCATCTAACAATAGTAATGGGGTGTTGTCCTGAGCTGTGCGTTGCAGGTATTTGAACTGTGCGAGTTTCAGCGCAAGCACAAATGACTTGCTCTGACCCTGACTGCCCTCTCGTTTTATCGGAAATCCACCCAGCTCCATCTGCAGATCATCCTTATGGATTCCATGCAGCGAGTATCCCATGATGCGGTCCTTCATCCTGTCTCGTTGAATCACTTCCAATAGCGGTCCGCGTTGACAATGTGACGAATATCCCAATGAAACACGCTCATTACTTGATGAAATCGTTGCATAAATCTCCTCGAACATCGGGATGAGCTCCTTCACAAATGCATCCCGTTTGGTAAATACCTTTTCGCCATGCTCCGCCATCTGCATTTCGAGCAGCTCCATGAGCGTAAGGTCTGGCTCGTCCTCTTGTTTCAGTAAACTATTGCGTTGTTGAAGCACTTTGTTATATAATGTGAGCGAGTCGAGGTAGGTACGGTCGTATTGTGCAATCACAACGTCCATCAATTTGCGTCGTTCATCGCTTCCACCTTCTATAACAGCTATGTCAGCTGGCGATACAAACGTCAATGGAATCAATCCGATGTGTTCCGAGAGTCGTTTATATTCTTTCTTGTTCCTTTTAAAATGTTTTTTTGTGCCCCGCTTCATCCCGCAATAAATTTGCTCGTGTGTATCGTCGTCGGCAACATAATCGCCCTCAAGCATGAAGAAATCGCTTTCGTGTCGCATTACCTCCGAATCTTTCGAGTTGAATGCACTCCGGCAGAATGACAAATAATAAATAACGTCAAGCAAATTGGTCTTGCCGGCGCCATTATGTCCGATGAAGCAGTTCATCTTGGGAGAAAGAGTCAGATTTGTAGCCTGAATATTCTTATAATTAATGATAGAAAGCCTTTCTAATCGCATGTGCGCAAAGGTAGCAAGATGTTCAAAATTAAACGTATACAACAGAGCACTGTTCCGCATTTACATAGTGAAGCTTTTCAAATAAATATTTAGACGCCTCTTGTCAGGGCGATGAACATTCTCTCTATTTGTTCGGAGACTGATGGAGATGTGAGTTTGATATATCGTTTAAATTATTTTTATTTGTACGCTGAAAATCAATATATGATTTATGAAGAGGTTAATAGATTGTATTAGAATCGGAGGGATTCTTTTAGTCTTACTTGTGCAAACTCTTGAGATTATCGGCCAGAAGCCTGTATTATGGAAGATGTCGGCACTGGTGCGTGAGGCGGCTATAGAAACTTATGGCAACAAGACGAAAGCTCAATTTAGAAATGAAACTAATGATAGAACGGCTTTGCTCACGGCTTTGGTACGTGCGACGAGCGAGAATACACTAAAAGAATATGGTTGCGAAATCATGGCCAAATTCGGAGATATTTATGTCACTACGATTCCACTGAATAATCTTGCCCAGATGTCAAATAGCGAGGAAGTGAAACGCATTGAGGCAGGTCATTTTGCATCAGTACATATGGACACGACTCGGTTTCTAGTGAACGCCGAGGCAGTGAATAGCGGCATGAATTTACCCCATGAATATACTGGTAGGGGAGTCGTGATTGGTGTGCAGGACATTGGATTCGATCTTACGCATCCAACGTTTTATACGATTGATATGAGGCGTAATAGAATCGTGGCAATGTGGGACCAGTTGTCGACCGATACCCTAGGCAGTAGGCTATGTGTGGGGCGCGATTATGTGGGACAGAAGGCTCTAGAAATTGTAGGATGTTCGCGCGACGGACAGACAGAGGCTCACGGGACACACACGGCTGGAATAGCTGCTGGAAGTGGAGTCGAAGCGCCTGGAGTCGTATCAAATTATAGAGGTATGGCTCCCGAGGCTGATATCTGCTTGGTGGCCAATGTAACGAGCGATAACGCTAGGTTCATCGATTCTACCTTATATTATAAATATACTTATGCAACCGACTTGCTCGGATTTAAATATATTTTCGACTACGCTCGGAGTGTTTCTAAACCATGTGTAATTAACTTCAGCGAAGGTTCACCGCAAGGATTTACCAATGAAGAAATGCTAATCAACGAGGTACTCGACTCACTCACCGGGCCTGGAAGAATTATTGTGGCATCGGCAGGTAACGAAGGTGAATTCATTAACCATCTCCATAAAGAACGTGGTCGGGAGAGTGCGGGTAATTTTTTGCTAGGTAATCCTGATAAGGTATTTCTCACGGCTTTATCGGCCGATGATTTTGTGTTTCGGGTGGCAGTCTATAATGACAAACATAATCCGACCATTTTTACGATTCCAACCGAACGAATTGTTGCGAGTACCGACTCGTTGCTGTGCGATACTCTACTTGTAGGCGGTCGTCAATATATCGTTAAAGTGTCGGCCTACCCATCTTGCTATGACTTGTCGCGAACGGCCTATGATTTCATTATATCCTCCAGTCCATCGTTAGGTCACGACGTGTTTGCATCTTTTGAAATAGTTGGTACAGACGCAGATGTGGAGGTGTACAGAATGAGAGGTTATCTCACGCCACGCGATCTTAACCCTGTACTTGTAGATGGTGATGTTTCGCAAAGTGTTCATACCCCGGCCAGTGCACCGTCGGTTATTGCTGTCGGAGCTACGGCATATCGTACGGAATTCGTTAATTATTTGGGCGAAAGAAAGATTTATAACTCAGGAAAAGACGGTAGGTTGACTTACTATTCGAGTACCGGACCAAGTCGCGATGGTCGATTGAAGCCTGAAGTGGTTGCACCTGGACATAATATAATATCAGCCTACAGCTCTCACTTTGTGATGAATCCTGCAAACAACGGTGCACCGATAGCGAGCGATGTGCGCCATTTTCAACTCAACAATCGCACCTATGCATGGAATGCAAATAGCGGTACATCCATGTCGACACCTATTGTGGCAGGTGCTATTGCTTTGTGGCTCGAGGCATATCCGAAGCTCACAGCCTCCGATTGCCGAGCAATATTCGCACGCACGAGTACTCATAATGACAATGTAGCCAATTATCCCAACAACCGATATGGCTATGGACAAATTGATGTTCTCGCCGGATTGAAAGAGGTTCTGAAGTTATCCGCTGCTGGAATTGAAGAGGTAGAGTCCGAATCATCGAGTTCGAATGCAATCTATTTGCTCGACGGACGATTCGTGGGGCTCGATGCAGAGGGCCTTTCGCCTGGAATATATATTCGTGCCCATCGAAAATTCATAAAGAGATGAAAGTTACTTCTACTTAATAGTAGGTATTTTGAGGTATACCCTACATTTAGGTATTGTGAGAAAGAATGCGCCCAGTTACCTTTGCAAATGTTAAATCAGAAATAAAGTCAATTACTTAGGAATATGAAGAAAACAATTGTAGTTTACGGTTCATCAACCGGAACTTGCGAAAACATCGCAAATACCATCGGAAGCAAACTCGGTGCAGAAGTAATCAACGTTTCGGATTTCAATGCCGATACCGTTGCCAACAACGACAACTTGATTCTTGGAACCTCTACATGGGGTGCAGGCGAGTTGCAAGACGATTGGTATGACGGAATAAACGTGCTCAAAGAAGCCGACCTCACGGGCAAAACAGTTGCTCTGTTCGGTTGTGGCGACTGCGAATCCTACTCCGACACATTCTGTGGAGCAATGAAGGAAATCTATGATGCAGCTCAAGGCGCAAATATCCTCCCCGGCGTGTCGACTTCAGACTACACATTCGATGACAGCGACGCCGTTATTGACGGAAACTTCGTTGGTCTTGCCCTCGACGACGTGAACGAAGAAGACAAAACCGAAGGTCGCATAGACTCTTGGATTGAGAGCATCAAAGCTCAGCTCTAAGACGAATATCGAGAGGCTCCCTTTTTCAAGCTCGTAGCTTATGGATACGGAAATGATGCTCTCAGCAGATATGAAAGTTCTTATGAACCATATCTATGAATTCAAGAAAGGTGTCAGGCAAATGGTTCTTTATACTTTCAACAAGAGGTATGAATCATCCGTGAAAGCAAGGCTTGATCGCCAAAATATTCCCTACCTAACGCAACCTGTAGGCGAAACCTGTTTAAACTTGTTTTTTGGCAGGCAGGAATGTCTTAACGCGATTCAGCTTATAGTTACGAAACCTTTGAACAAGCTTACTCCTGAAGAAGACTTTATTCTCGGCGCAATGCTAGGCTACGACATTCGCGTGCAATGCGAACGCTATTGCGAACGGAAATGTCGTTTATGCAGGCAGGCATAGAGAGTATAAATCTGGGAGAGGAGGGAGCTCCAAATTATCAAATGAAAATCTTGTTCGCGAAATAAAATTATTTCATAATGTTTTTGTATAATAAATAGGTTTGTCGTGAGACAAGCCTTTTATTGTTTATGGCCTTCCAGTTAACGCCAGTTACTGGGAGTCTTGTATCTGATTGCGGAAAGCGCTAGTACTAAATGTTGCTTATACGAAAGGCCATTAAAATGAGATAATGGGAGTTTTAAGCAGATGTCTACTTAATTTTGCCGCCATTATGAAAATAGTTCTCATCGGAGCCGGGAATCTGGCAACACATATCGGAGGAGCTTTGCAACGAGCAGGACACGAGATGACTCAGGTATATAGTAGGACGATAGAGGCTGCAGCTGAATTGGCCGAAAAATTGGGGGCATCGCACACGAACTGCATAGAGATGATTGCTCGCGACGCCGATGTTTACATATTCGCCGTGACTGACGCCGCACTTACCGAGATTATTCATGAGGTGTGCAACGGACGGGAAAATGGACTAATGCTGCACACATCCGGTTCGACTCCGATGGATTGTTTCCGGGGGATGGCGAAGCGATATGGAGTTCTTTACCCCCTGCAAACGTTCTCCAAGTACCACGAAATTGAGTTTACTAACGTGCCACTCTTCATCGAAGGATGCGATGCGCAGGTGGAAAGAGAAATCGATTTGCTGGCCGACGGAATATCGCATAATCACAGGCATCTGGATTCGGCCGACCGGCGATATTTGCATCTCTCGGCCGTTTGGGCGTGCAACTTTGTGAATCATTGTTATGACATCGCGGCTGGAATCCTCGGACAACGCGATATTCCATTCGACGTACTACTTCCTCTAATCGACGAAACCGCCGCAAAGGTTCATCGACTTCCTCCTAAGAAGGCTCAAACCGGGCCAGCCGTGAGATTCGACGAGAATATAATCCGTTCGCAGGCCCAGCTTATGTCCGGCGATTCGCGGCTCAAAGATTTATACGAACGAATGTCGACAAGCATTCATCAACGAAACAAAAAACAACAATCATGATTAATTACGACTTAAAGAAAATACGCGCAGTGGTATTCGATGTCGACGGCGTTCTCTCGGGCGAAACTGTTTCGATGGGCCCAGACGGCGAACCCCTCCGAACTGTGAATATGAAAGACGGATATGTAATTCAGCTGGCCGTTAAACTGGGTTTGCACATAGCCATAATAACCGGCGCACGCGACGAAAACATCCGCCGCAGGTTCGAGTATCTTGGTGTGAAGGACATCTTTCTCAATTGTTCTCGAAAAATCAAGGTTTGGAACGAATTGATGCAGAAATATGGGTTGCTCGAGGAGGAGATGATATATGTGGGCGACGACATTCCCGACCGCGATATTATGCTACGTGCCGGATGCGCCTGTTGTCCGAAGGATGCGTGCATAGATATCAAAGCCGTGTCGGACTACGTGAGCGACCGTATCGGCGGACACGGCGTTGGTCGTGACATAATAGAACAAGTTTTGCGCGCTCAGGGCAAATGGATGACATCAAGCGAGGCTTTCGGGTGGTGAAACAGAACTATAGAATAATCCTGGCCAGTGCGTCGCCGCGCCGTCGGGAATTACTTTCCGGACTCGATATTGAGTTCGAGGTGCGAGTGTTACCTGGCGTGTCGGAATCGTTTCCGAAGAATCTGCCAGTTTGCGACGTGCCCCAATTCATTGCCGTGGAGAAGGCCGAGCCTTACGCCGGTAAGCTCGTCGAAAACGACCTTCTCATAACAGCCGATACGGTTGTGATTGTCGACAATCAAGTACTCGGTAAACCTGTCGACGCCCACGATGCGGCACGAATGTTACGGCTTATCAGCGGGCGAACTCACCAGGTTATCACCGGCGTTTGTCTTACAACCGTTTCCTGCCAGCGCAGTTTCTCGGTAACCACCGACGTAACTTTCAAACAGCTATCCAACGAAGAAATCAACCATTACATTACCCGCTACAAACCGTTCGACAAAGCCGGTGCCTACGGTATTCAGGAATGGATAGGCTATATTGGCGTAACCTCCATCAATGGCAGCTACTATAATGTTATGGGGTTCCCTGTTCAACGAATTTGGGAGGAAATTCAAAAGCTCTGATAATTGGTTTTATGCTTGCGGAAGTTCCGCCGCGCTCAAACCGTTTTGTTTTATGCTCGCGGAAGTTCCGCGGCACTCAAACTGTTTTGTTTTATACTTGCGGAAGTTCCGCGGCGCTCAAACTATTTGGTTTTATGCTCGCGGAAGTTCCGCAGCGCTCAAACCGTTTTGTTTTATGTTTGCGGAAGTTCCGCGGCGCCGAAACCATTTTGTTTTATGTTTGCGGAAGTTCCGCCGCACTCAAACCATTTTGTTTTATGTTTGCGGAAGTTCCGCGGCACTCAAACCATTTTGTTTTATGCTTGCGGAAGTTCCGCGGCGTCGAAACCATTTTGTTTTATGCTTGCGGAAGTTCCGCAAGACCCAAACTATTTGGTTTTACCCTTGTACTCGTAATACAACGATTTTACACGTATGATACGTGGGGCTGGTTTAAGAACCCGCCTAGACCCACGGATGAACAAAGGATTATACGCGGTTACCAACTCGGGCAGCACGTCTGCATGTAGGGACAGACCCCGTGTCTGTCCGACACCCATGCCAATTTGGTCTACCCCTCCACATAACATATTAAAGAAATAATGATACCAGCGTCCGATGAGTTGGGAAACGCGTATAAAATCTCAGGCACGTTTTCCCAAAGTTGGGATAGGGTAGGGGGAAATACAAAAGGTCTGCATACGTTCTAACCGTATACAGACCAATCGTGTTTAATAATATAAAATTTAATCTTCTGATTAAGCGAGTGTCATCTTGTTTGCCTCGTCTTTCACTTTGCCCTCTTTCAGGAGCCAGCCGATTCCGAGAAGTACTTCTTCCATGCTGATTTCTGCGGTTTTGGCAATCTCTGCCACTGTTAGTGCTTTGTTAGCTGCTGCGAGTGCGTTGTAAACATCGCCTGCTTTAAATCCCACATTCTCGGCATTGAGCATGTTTCCCATGTTTATGGCCTTTTGAGATGATGCTTTCTTGGCTGTTGTCTTCACTGCGCTAGTTGATTTCTTTTCTACCATAATTTCTTAATGTCTATTGTTTGTAAATCAGAATAATTCTTGAATAACATCTTGTTAATGATTGGTTGCAAAAGTAACGGAAATATCCGACAGGCTATAAGATTTCATTTACAAAATGGCCTCATAACGGGGTGTAACAGAGCATTTCAGTGTTTTATTGACATGAATCAATAGTAAAGATTTCAGAACTTCATTACGCAACCGTCGTGAGGATGGACTGTGAGCGATACTGACTTGTCGCGCCGTAGTCGGAGAGTTTGCTTCCGAGAGGTGAGCAGGTCGGTTGCCGTTACGTCGCTTTCGGGAAGTGCGAGGAAGTCGAAAGCGTGAGCAGGAATGATTATGTCGGCTTCTTGAATTTGGTCGGAAAAATTGGCAACCACTAATAGAGTTTCGTTGTCTCTGCGACGCATGAAGGTGAAGAGGTGCCGACTGTCGAAGTGCGTGCTTTGCGGATTGGCGTACATGAGGTCGTACATCAGGCCTTCGGATATGATATTCCGGTTGGCTATACGTAGAATATTCTTGTAGATGACGCCCAGGTTGCGAGCGGTTTTGACGAGATGTTGGCGGTTTATGTAGCCGCGGTAGATGCTTTCGAGAGCCCAGTAGTCGAATATTGTAGAGCGGCCGTCGCAGCCGGAGAATCCTTCTTTGTCCATTCCGAGTTCGCCATATTCCTGCCCGGCGTAAATCATGAGCGGATTCGGGCCGAGCAGTGCAGCCACCAGCATTGCGGGAATGGCTTTGGTGGGGTCGTTGGCGAAGAAGGTTGAGGCGATTCGTTGCTCGTCGTGATTCTCGAGAAAGTAGAGCATGTTTGACCGAATGTCGTCAGTTTGTTGCCATGCGAAGGTGATGTCGGTTGCTGGCCTGTGGTTGCAAATCACGTCTCGCAGAGTGTCATACATCCCCACTTTATCGTAGAGATAGTCGAATCCGGCGGCTATGTAATCTCTGTATTGTGCGGGATTATAGACCTCGCCGACAAAGATTATTTCGGGGAACTGTTGTTTCACCTTCTGTTTGGCATATTGCCAGAACTCGGTGGGAACCATTTCGGCCATGTCGCATCTGAAAACGTCGACACCCTTTTGTGCCCAGAAGAGCAATATGTCGGTCATCTTTCGCCATGTGTCCGGGGTGGGGTAGAAGTGGTTACTTCGTCCGCCGGCGTCGCAATAATCTACTCCGTAGTTAAGTTTCACGGTTTCGAACCAGTCGTTTGCCCCGGGGTGAGCGTCGAAGCGGTCGTTGCCTGTGCATCGTGCCGGGAATTCTTCGTAGGGTTCGCTGTTTTGGGCATATTCTTCAACCGGAACGTCTGAAAGGTCGAGTGCGCATCCCGGGCAGTAGTAGAAGTTGTTTTCGGCCGAGAAATGTTTTCCGCAGTCATCGTTTTCGCCCAGGTCGCTAACTCCGTCGGGCTTCGCGATGCTTTTATACTGGCGTGCTACATGATTCGGCACAAAGTCTATGGCTACCATCATACCCTTTTCGTGAGTTCGTTTCACCAGCGCTTCGAACTCTTGCATACGTTTTGAAACATCTACGGCCAGATCGGGGTCGATGTCGTAATAATCGACGATAGCATATGGCGAGCCGGCTCTTCCTTTCACCACTCGTGGGTTTTGCGACGGTATGCCGAACCGGAAATAATCTGTTGTTGTTGCATGCCGCAGAATTCCGGTGAACCAAATGCAGTTTGCTCCGAAATCGCGAATTTGTTTCAGCGTTTCAGACGTGAAATCGTTCATTTTGCCGGCGCCATTTTCGGCTATTGTTCCGAATTCTTTCCGTGTGAGGTTTCTGTTGCCGAAGATGCGCACGAACGTTTGGTAGATGATTAGTTTTTTCTTCATAAATCTTTATGCAATGCTCCCCAATCTCCGCCCGTTTTCTAGTTGGGACTAAAGGAGATTGGGGAGATGTGATTCTCTTATTCGTATAGCGAGTCTTATTCGGCTCCGTGAACGCTAACCGAGCTGTCGATTCGGCCAATCATTCCTTGCAGAGCTTTGCCAGGACCGCATTCAACGAACTCGTTTGCTCCGTTTGCAATCATGTGTTGCACGCTTTCTGTCCATCTGACGCTCGACGTTAGTTGTGCAATCAGATTAGCTTTGATTTCTTCGGGAACACTGTGCGGAAGTGAGTCGAAGTTTTGATAAACCGGACAGCTCGGCACTTTGAATTTGGTTGATTCGATGGCGGCCTGGAGTTCGTCTTTGGCTGGTTGCATCAGCGGCGAGTGGAATGCTCCACCCACTTTCAGCGGGAGGGCTCGTTTAGCTCCGGCGGCTTTCATCTTTTCGCAAGCTGCGTCGATGCCTTCTTGCGAACCCGAAATGACAAGCTGACCGGGGCAATTGAAGTTGGCTGCCACGACAATCTTGCCGCTCTTCGACACTTCTTCGCAGATTTCGACCACTTTTTCGTCGGCCAATCCGATGATTGCTGCCATCGTACCCGGATTCTTTTCGCAAGCTTTCTGCATTGCGTTGGCGCGGGCTGCAACGAGTTTCAATCCGTCTTCGAAGCTCAATGCTCCAACGGCGACGAGTGCCGAAAATTCGCCGAGCGAATGGCCCGCTGCCATCATCGGTTTGAAATCGGCTCCCATGCAGAGCGCCGAAACAACGCTGTGAATGAACACCGCCGGTTGAGTAACTTTGGTTTCTTTGAGTTGCTCGTCGGTTCCGGCGAACATAATATCGGTTATTTTGAAACCAAGAATATCGTTGGCCTTATTGAACATTTCTTCGGCCAGCGGATTCCTGTCATAGAGCTCTTTGCCCATTCCGATGAACTGCGAGCCCTGTCCGGGAAAAACGAATGCTTTCATTTTTGTCTTTACTTTTTATTGATTATGAAATTGGTAGGCGCAAAGGTAATATAATAAGAACGATTTGCCGATGAAGCGCCCTGCCGGCGGGCGCTAAGCCCCTTTTTGCTAATTTTGCCTCCCGACACAAATAATCATCATTATGACACTTATTGCAGACAGCGGAAGCACCAAAACCGATTGGCTGATTGCCGATGCTTTCGAAAAGATTTCAGATTCCATCGTAATAAAAACCCAGGGAATAAACCCCGTCCACATGTCGGCCGAGACTATCGACGATATTCTTCGCCGCGAACTTCTCCCGAACGTTAATATTCCCATCGCTCGCGTGGCTTTCTTCGGTGCGGGATGTACTGCCGGTGCCGCCGAACGTATGGCCGAAGCTCTCCGCGTGAACTTTCCCAATGCCAGTATTGAGGTGCAAACCGATTTGCTCGGTGCAGCTCGCGCACTTCTTGGAAAACGGGCCGGAATTGCATGTATCCTTGGTACCGGATCGAATAGCTGTCTCTACGACGGGCGGCAGATTCGGAGCAACGTTCCGCCGCTTGGGTATATTCTTGGCGACGAGGGTAGCGGTGCGTCGCTCGGGCGAATATTCCTCAACGCGATGTATAAAGGATTGCTTCCCGACCGGGTGCGCAAACTTTTCGAGGACGAAGAGGGGTTAAGTTATCCTGCCGTTATCGAGCGGGTTTATCGTCAGCCGTCGGCCAACCGTTTTTTGGCTGGGTTATCGCCGTTCGTTTCCCGCCACAGCGATATTCCGGAGGTGAACGAGTTGGTGAATGAAAATTTTCGCGCTTTTTTCAGTCGAAACATCCTGGCCTATCGAACGGCCGACTTGCAAACCATTTCGGCCGTTGGCAGCATTGCCTTTTTCTTTGAAAAGAATCTACGCCAGGTTGCCGGAGAGTTCGGATTTACCTTGGATAAGGTTCTCAAATCGCCCCTTCGTGCGTTGGCCGAATATGCCGTCGAGGAAGAATAATCGGCATATTGTATACGGTATAATCTCACGTTGCACTACTCGTTGAACATCATGAAATAGGGTCTGTCCCTACATGCGGCCTGGCGGCCGAGTGGGAGTTCGTCTTAAATCGAGATTACACAGGTTGTATTATTGTCGTCGTCGGGAGATATTTCCTGTCGACAGGTCAAGATTGTTGATAATATGCCTGGTCGCAAGTGACGTTCTACGGAATTTTCCTGAAAATTATCCAGTCTGTCCGTGTTTATTGTAGAATATAATTTATATTACATAGCCGCCGTGAATCGCTTTTATAAATATGTGTAAATCGAATAGCTGCCGTAAATCGCTTTTATAAATACGTGTAAATCGAATAGCCGCCGTGAATCTTTTTTATAAATACGTGTAAATCGAATAGCCGCCGTGAATCGCTTTTATAAATATGTATAAATCGAATAGCCGCTGTGAATCGTTTGTATAATTTCGTTAGAGTTACACAGTTTATTCGGATTTTTTTGTGAGAAATAACCTGTATCGGGAGAGATTCGCTGTAGATACCTACCGATGCGGAGGATTATAGCTTGTTTTCTTAGTGCATATCGACCGATGCGGCGTAATTCCGGTCGAGAAAGATGCGGATGTCATCCGTTAGTCTCTGAAACAAGTCGCAGGAGGTGTAGGCCGTGTTGCGACGAAGAGCGGAAAGGAGGTCGTCGATGCGTCGCTCGTAGCACGACAGCTCGTTGTGACGTTGGATGTTGTGACTTGCGCTGATGTTTATTTCGGTTTCGCGCTCGCGTATTAGTAGGTCGCAAACTTTCCGGAGGGCGGGCAAAACAACTGTGTCGAACAGGTGATGACCCTGGATGAAAAGATAGGTTGTCGATGGAGTTAGGCCGAGGCCGACGAGTTCGTCTTTCAGCTCCAGATAGCTTTGCTTGGCGTCGGGATGTTCGATTTGAAGTTGCTGAATCTTACGGTGTACTTTTCGCCTGACTTTATTGATAATTTCTTCGCTTCGCTCGATTGTGAAATGTCCTGTCTCGATTATGTGATTAAAGCTGGTGAGCGTGAATTGGGCGTAAATGTTGCGCCTGTAGAACCAAATGTTCCATACGAAAAGTGGGAATATAGCGCGACTGTAGGCTTCGAGATAGGCCTGGAAATCGAACACCGAATGGTCGTTCAGCGTCACGGCCACGGCCACATTGTGGAGGCTCGGAGCGTAGCACTGGAAATTTTCGATAGAGTATCCGTAAGTGTGGAAAACAAATGGATTGTTGTTCACCTCGCGCGAGGTGAGGGTGGTGTTCTGGAGAAGATAATCATAGTCGGCATCCACGCAGGCAATCATATTTTGTCCGGCGTTTCCGGCGATGAGGTTCATGAGCACCGATTTTTTTCCGCGGGTGAGCGATTGCTTGGAAGGAAGCATAACCTCGAAGAATATTCGCTCGTTTTCGAAACCGCTGAGCACGGTTCGCCAGAAAAATATATCGTCGTATGATTCAACATAGGCCACGATTTTCTGTCGGGCTTTTCTGCTGTTCAATCGGTTTGCGGCTTGGATGTAGTACGACGAAATGTTGTCGCGTAAATGTTTAGGCATTGGGCTATTTGTCGGTTATGTCGCTCACTTCGGTGACGCTGTCCATCCATCCGTTCATGATGACGGCCGGACTGTGGGTTGCCAATATGATTTGAACGTTAGGGTTCAGGTCGAGAATCAGGTCGATGAGCCGTTTCTGCCATTCGATATGGAGGCTCACTTCGGGCTCGTCCATGAAAAGCACGTAGCTCTGGCCGTCTTCAACCAACACAGTTAGAAGAATCACGAGCATCTGCTTTTCGCCACTCGAAAGCTGATAGGGCATTAGAGTTTCGCCGATCTGGGTGAATCGAATCTCGTTTTCCGATCGAATTATTCTCTTTCCGGTATCGGTGAACAGGTCGTCAATAATATCCTGAAACAACCGCTTGGGATGCGAAATGCGCTGCGCCTGTTCAGCTGCGTCGGCTGCTCCGCTTTGTAACGTGGCGATGATTCGGTTGCCGATATTCACCTGATAATCCAAATATTTCCTCTGCAACTGGAAGAGCTGCCAGTCGAGCTCTGTCGACAAATTGAGATTTATCTTGCTAATGCTCTCCATGTTGAGCAGCGGACGGTCGAACGAGCGGATTATGTCGTATCTAATCCAACGCGCATCTTCCGGGTTCACGCGCAATCGTACGCCTTTCAGTAAATGACTCGGAAATTCTCCACCCTGCGACAAAACACGCACAACCTTATTCAATATCGTACTCTTCCCCACACCGTTTATCCCGCTGAGAATGTTTACTCGCCGGTTCAGCTCCCACCTGATGTGCTTTTTTCCACCCCAAAGCGAATCAATTTCAATCTCTTCGATGTAATCTGCAAATTTCTGCATAGCTCCTAGAATATTTTACTTGGCTTATCATCCCCAATTTGGTTTATGTAAGCCGTCATTCTACAATATATCATCTATCATCCTTAGTATATAAGCCGTTATTTTAAATATATTCACGGTATATAAACCATTACTTTCGAAAGCTCAGCAAAAATAAAACATTTCTCCCTAACCTTTTTCCGTTTCCTATCTGGCTCACCTGTTCATTTTTGAATATTTCGAGAAAGCTAATAACCTGCTAACTTTCTGACTAATAGAGTTTGTACTTTGAATACGGAAATTAGAAAATATTTGGTGTTCTAAAAAAAACACATAACTTTGCCGCTCATAAAGCGCCTGTGGCGGAACTGGTAGACGCGCTAGACTTAGGATCTAGTGATTCCAATCGTGCAGGTTCGAGTCCTGTTAGGCGCACTATTGTTCAGAGGATGTCAGTTAGCATTTAACTTGTATTACTTCTTCGTAAAAAGATTATGACTTACTTAAAAATATGACTTACTTAAAGAAGAGTCTGGTTGCATTGGGGCTATTCCTGTTTTCCTTCCCTATGCTTCCAGAGGCGTATGGTCAGGGTTCTGTTTTATATTACAGTAAAGTGGATACTCTGAAATTTGGATCTAGGTTTAATTTCCGGTCGAATATAATTGACTGGGTAACATTGTCACCCAATTTGGGCATAGAGTTTACGCTCGGTAATAAAAACTGGCATAAATGGACTCTAGGCGCTTTTGGAAGAGTGAATTGGCGGACAAATATGAAGGAGAACACTTATCATGTTTATGATATTTACGACGGACGTTTAGAGTTACGGAAATACTGGCACGGAGCAGGTACGCGCCGTGTTTTTTATTGGGGTGTATATGCCGGAGCAGGAAAGTTCGACATAAAAATATCTGATATAGGCAGAAGGGGTAATTCCTTTTTCCTTGGTGGTATGATAGGAACAACTAACGAGCTCTATTCTTATAAGAATGGCGCTAGCTTAGATTTGGATTTGGCCGTATATGCCGGTGCAGTTATGGCTAAATACGATGAATATCGTCGAACTCTTCAGGGTGATAAATATATTTATAATGTAACATGGCCTGGGACAGGCTATAAGTTGACTTTCGATCCTTGGGTTTATGCAGCAACGACAGACATAGCACATGTCTCGTTGGTTTATCATTTCGGAACGAAAGTCTCAAATCGCTATAAGAAACGTGAATTCATTGATGATGAATATCGTTTGAAGCTGGCTAATGATCAGTATCGTGCCGATACATTGAAAGCTGCAGACCAAGAGCGTCAGAAATTGCTCCGTATAAAGAAAGCAAGAGAAAAGAAACTCGCAGAATATGCTAAAGCTGATAAAGAAGCAGCAGAGGCAGCTGAAGCTGAACTTAAAAAGCTGAGAGAAGATACGCTTAGAGCTGAAAAACTCGAGAGAAAGGAACAAAGAGCTTTAGAGAAAGCTAAACGTAAAGAACAAAAAGAACTTGAGAAAAAGCAGAAGGCTGAAGCTAAAGCTGCACAAAAAGCAGCCGCAGAAGCTGAAAAAGAGAACTCTCAACAAGTAACTGATGATAATGGAAAGCTTTCTAAGGAAGAACGTAAGAAACAACGTGAATTAGAAAAAGCTCGAAAGAAAGAACAGAAGGAATTGGAAAAAGCTCAGAAAGCAGCCAAAAAATCAGGTGGAACGGTGAATGAAACTCCATCCGATGTTAAGACTGATAAAGCTGAGCTCAAGAGGCAACGTGAACTCGAAAAAGCTCGAAAGAAAGAGCAAAAAGAATTAGAAAAAGCTCAAAAGGCTGCCCAAAAAGCCGCAGGTAATATCAATTCTAATAAGAAGGATGAATCAGAAGCATTAAAGAAAGCCGAGAAAGAAGAACGTCAAAGGCAACGTGAACTTGAAAAGGCTAGACTGAAAGAACAGAAAGAGCTTGAGAAGAAACAAAAAGCTGAAGCCAAAGCTGCTGAAAAGGCAGCTCGTAAAGCTGAAGCAGATGAAAAGAAAAAGAGAGAGAAATGAGAAGGATAGTGTTAATACTGCTTGTATTGTGTAATGTGATGATTGCACGTGCACAGTCGTTCGCCATCAATACCGATGTGGCATTGTTAGCTTTGCAGACTTATAATATAGGTGCGGATATGACAATCGGCAACCGGTCAACTCTTGGGATGAGTGTATTCACTGTCAATCAACCTTATTGGCATAAGGGTATAAGAGTAACAGGTGCTCAACCAGAATATAGATATTATTTCGGTGGTCGTCCCTTATATCATTATTTTGTTGGTGTAAGTGGTTTGATAGTTGATTATAAATCAGATATAGATGGTAGACATTATGATGGAGTTGCCGCAGGTGCTGGTTTGACTTTTGGATATGTGGTGTCTATAACAAAACGCTTAACTATAGATGCTCACGCAGGTTTAGGGCTAATGTTTTTTGACCAGAAGAAAACAGTAGAAGGACTACCTGATCTTAAGACAACACTTGATACAAAGATGTCAGAAGGATATACAGGCTATGGTTTGATGCCTACAAAAATTGGTGTTACCCTTTCATATATAATAAGATAAGGAGGAATAAAGAATGAATTCAAGAAAAGTATATAGTCTTTCACTTCTTTTCCTATTGATTTTTATTCCAGTAGGAAAGGTTTCTGCTCAGGTAATGCATATTACGGGTAACATTTATAAAACTATGAAAGGTTTGGATGGAGGACATGATAATAGGATGCCCTTATCGGTTCCGGTTTATGTTTTTGATAATAAATCAGAGGCTAATCGGCAAGCAAACGTATTTCGTAGTAAGAATAAGGGACTTGGTGAAGAGGTAAAAATAACCAGTAATGCAACTGTAAATCCTGATTATGACGGTCATTTCGAGACAGAAGTTTCTGCTAAGGGAGCTTTACTTATTATTAATGATAATGAGGTGAAAGTTGTCCCAATAACTTCTGCTCTAACTTATGAGATTGTGTTTTCGGATGCAGCTAAGAGTATCCTTCTAGCAAATACAACGGTTATAGGTAAACAACAGGGGGTGAATATCTTGGAGATGAAACCTATTGATGATGGGCCTAATCTTCATTGGGATGTTACGATTCGGCTTCCCGAATGGTACACAAGTGATCATTCTCGACTTATTTTTCAACCTATGGCAATAGATTGTCAGACAGAAGATACTATACAATATCTTGAGCCATTGGTTTATGAGGGTAAGAGTTATCATCGTAATCAAATAAGGAGAAAGAGTTTCGACTATGATCGTAATGACTCTCTACATAGTTATTATATTTCTGATAAACCGACGACAGATTCTGCTTTTATATTCAGATGGCAAACGACATATTTAAAGCCTGATCCAGCTAGGAGTTATAAATGGGGGTCAATACTTCGAATTGCAGATTACACCCATGTGTATTTCAATGATAATTCTAGGAGTGGAACTTGTAATACCAGAAAGCCATGGAAATTTCTTGATGTCTCAATGGCTAAAAAGGAAATAGAGCTTACACCACAATATTATGAACAGGCTCGTGCTCAACTTCGTGAGGTCCCTCGTAACTTGCAATTGACCTTTATTGTTGGAAAAGACGAACTCACACCTGATTCTTCTAATCAGATGAATCTCGATCGCCTTATAGGAGAGCTTCGTTCTTTCGGTAGGTCACTTATGAACTTTACAGTTCAAGGAACAGCCTCTCCTGAAGGAAATGTTACGTTAAATACTAAGCTAGCTACTAGCCGTGCTAAAAAAGCATTAAGTATTATAGGTAGCCAAATTAGTAGTGCGGGCCTAGAAGTTAAAGAGCCTTTGGTTTATACTTGGTTTGATGTAGCCGATTCTTTGGCTGATAGAGGATTAGTAACAGAATCTGGTATTTTAAGAGATTTTGCAACAAATAATAATGCCGCTGGAATTCGAGAGATGCAGATGACACCTGCCGTTCAGGAGATCTTGAATAATCAACGTCTAATGCGTTGTACATATACACTAAGACAGAATAAGATTCTTTCTCCAGACGAAGCCTTATGGGCATATTATAATGCTTCCGATTATCTGGAAGGTGGAACTAGTGCTTTTTCTAATGGTGACTATTATAATTTATTCCGTTCTATAAAGGATTCGACAGAGTTACGTAAACTGACTTATCGTGCTTGGAGAGAAAATAAAGGTAAAAGAACAATGAAGTATAGTCCATTTGCCGCATATTTAGCAAATCGTATGGCATGTTATGCTATAGATGATGATTCTATTGATTTGTCTATATTAGCTCCGTTTATTGATATGAAATCAGGATTAGAGATTTCTCGTCCAATATCTTTTGATAATTCATATTATTATATGGTAAATCGTCGTGAGCTTGTGGCAAACCAAGCTATTATGTATTTCAAGTCAATGAGATTAGGTGAGGCTTATCATTTGGCAGCCAAACTTCCTAACACAGATTCTTATAGGGATATTAAGATGTTTACAGATTTGGAAGTATTATTCTTTAAACAAGGAAAAACTCCCCAAGAACAGAGGAGGGCTGAAGAGGCACTTAGATATGTCATGAATTCTAATCTTGAGAATAATGTGATATTAAGCTTTGAACTTGCATCAGAGCTAGGAAAGACATATGATGATATAGAACCACTTGTTGATTCTTTACCTGATACTAATCCTAAGAAATGGTATATAAAGGCTGTTATAGAGTCAGATAAACCAGAAGTTAGTGATGCTGACTTCATGGAGCTTGCTACTAAATATGGTGCAGATGTGGCATTACGAATGACAGATAATAGTAACCCTGCTTTTCTAGCTTATTTCCAGCATTGTTTTGACATGAGGCCACAATATAGAAAATTTTATGAGACGGACGCAAATATCAGTGATGAGTGTCGCAAGAAGTACCCTTATGATGAGAAGAAAGCAGATCAATATCGTCAGAAATTTATAGACCTTATGGTTGCAGCTGGAAAAATGGAAGCTCCTAAGTCCGAAGTAGATGATATGAATGATACATCAAAAGAGAAGGAAATATCAGAATGAAGAAAATATCGATAATATTTGTAACCTTTTTTGGGGTTATAGGTATACATGCTCAAACTGCCGGTGGTAAAGATTCTATTGCACAGGATTTGACAGACCTTGAAAGGAAAATTGCAACAGAAAATATAGTTGAGGATCAAGATACAATTAATCTTGGAGCACGTAAGCAGCGGAATTTTAATGCTCTACCTTATATAATGGACGACCGCCATCGTTATTTAGGAGATAGATGGGAAAAGGGTGGTTTTTTTCGTCATACATTCTTTGACTTTGGTGCAGATATAGTCCTTTATCAACCAACAGTTGGGTATAAATTTACTCCCCAAACAGGTATAGCTTTTCGTTTAGGTAAAGAGATAAGCCCAATGAGTGCTTTTAGGATAGGATTTGCGCGTGAGTTAGGTTTTGTTAGTAAAGAAAATAATGAAAATTGGACAACTCGTCTAAGTGCGGATTATTTGTTCAATTTCTCTAATTATTTATTGGGTTATCGCCCTGAACGTCCTTTTAGTGTATCGGGAATTTTGGGAATAGGATGGCAATATTCTAATCTAACCAGATTAAATGGTTCTAGTGTTGCTCTTTATATGAATTCAAAAGCTAATTCCTTTAATATTCATACAGGACTACAAATGAAATTTTTTGCAGGGTCTCATGCAGCTATTAGTATAGAACCTTTCGTTATGGCTGGTGCCGATGGGATGAATTTTACCTCTAACAAAAGTTTTAATCGTTTTGGGTATGGTGTAAATGCATCTTATATATGGTATTTCTATAATACTCTTTTACAACAACAAAATTCAGGAGAATTTAAGCGTCGTTTCCTTGAAGGTGAACGTTTGTTTTATGAGAATCCTTATTCTTCAGGATGGCGTAGACCTTGGTTCTTAGAATATTCTATGGGAACAAGCTTTTATGGACGTGTTCCTTTAGAATTCCAAAAGACAGTTGGTTATGGTGTTAATGCTGGCATAGGGCAATGGCTTTCATCTGCTATTGGAGTAAGGGCCGGCTTAGATATAACTAACACTGCTTGGGTAAGAGGCACTTCTACAGAAAGTATGTTAGGTAAGTCGGGAATATATTTTGACGCTTTACTTAATCCTTTTGGTTTTACTCGTAAATACAACTGGGATAGTTCCGTTGGAATAAATCTTTTTGCTGGTTATGAATTGGGTAAACTTCAACTAGTGCATGCTAATTCTGCTGGTAAATCTATTGGTAATTATGCAGGTTATAGACTGGGAACTCAGCTTTGGGCGCGATTGTCTCATGACTTACATTTGACTCTTTCGCCTACCTATACTCTACTACAGCATCATGGATATGAACCTGTTAGAGAAAGATATGATCAGTTTGACCTTAGAATGGGACTTACAGTCCTTTTCCGAGATTATACTCGTCGTGAATATGATCAAATCCCTACAAGAAATGATTCTCCAGAACGTGGATTTATCCTAGGAGGAGGTCTAGGATGGAATACCACTGCTAATCGTTGGAGATATTCTGATTATAAAAGAGAGTTGTTATTAAATGGGAATGCTTTTGTGGGATATAATTTTAATATGTACCACGGAGTAAAATTGATGGGAGATTATGTAGCAAATCCAATATGGGAGGATAATAGTGGCCATATGGAGAAACGTGTATTTAAGAATACATTCCTTTCTCTTGATTATCAGTTTAATCTCTTAAATGCGATGACAGGATATAATCCTCATCGTCGTTGGGGAGTTAATCTGTATTTGGGACCTTCTGTTATATTTAGTAATACTGATAAGAGTATAGACTTCGGAGCTAATTTTGGAGGTATGCTGTCATATAGAGTTTTGCGTAATCTCTCACTTTATTATAGCCATACTGTATATTGGATGAGGCGCAATCATTATGATTCTCCTCAGGTTTATACAACTCCAGGCGCAGTAACAAATGTGCTAAATTTAGGTCTTCTATATAATTCTGATGGATTTTTCAGGACCTTTGTAAACTTACCTTGGCGTGACCTCTTTTATGGAGACCCATCTTCTGAGAACTGGCGCCGTCCTTGGTTTATTGACTATTATATAGGCCCAAGTTTCTATACTAATGTTCCTTTAGAATTTGGACAAACTAGAGGTTTTAGTGTAAGTGCTGGTTTGGGAAAATGGTTATCCCCAGCTCTTGGTTTTAGAGGTGGTGTAGACTTTAGCAACGCGCCATGGACAAAGAGTGGGATAGTTGAGAGTATGCTAGGCAAGGCTGGTGTTTACGCTGATATGCTTATAAATCCTTTTGGGTTTAAGCGTAATTATAATTGGGATAGTACAGTTGGACTAAATCTACTTGCTGGATATGAAATAGGAAAACTACAGATAGTTCATCCTAATGCAACTGGGAAAACTATAGGTGGCTATGGAGGCGTGCGTTTGGGCGGTCAGTTGTGGACTCGTTTGTCAGAGGACTTTAGACTAACTTTGGCACCAACTTATACGCTTTTAACTCATAGAACAGATAATCCTGGAAATAAACGTTATAATGAATTTGATGTTCGTATGGGTCTCACTATGATGTTTCGTGAGCCATCAAGACGTGATTATGATCAGATTCCAAATAAAAATGATCAACCTGAAAAAGGTTTCTTCTTGGGAGGAGGTTTAGGTTGGAATAGTGCAATTACACGTTGGCGCTATTCTGGCTATAATCGTGGTCTGGTTCTTAACTTAAATGGTTTTGCAGGATACAATTTCAATATGTATCATGGAATTAAGTTGATGGCAGAACATCTATCGAATCCTATTTGGGAAAATAAGGGTAGTAATATTGTAAAGAACACTTTCAACAATACTTTCCTTTCACTCGATTATCAGCTCAATATTTTAAATGTGATGACCGGATTTAATCCTCATCGTCGTTGGGGAGCGAATATATACTTAGGTCCATCGCTTGTGTTTAGTGATACAGATAAGAGTGTAGATTTCGGAGCTAATTTTGGTGGAATGTTATCGTATAGAATAATGCGTAATCTATCATTATTCTATAGTCACACGGTATATTGGATGCGTGACAAGCATTATGACTCTCCATTGATTTATACAACTCCAGGTGCATTAACCAATGCTCTCAATATTGGTGTGCTTTATAATTCGGATGGTTTCTTCCATGCTGTTGCAGGGTTACCTTGGAAGAGCTATCTTCTTGGTGATCCCTCCTCTTCAAACTTCCGTCGTCCTTGGTTCATAGATTATTCTGTTGGAACAAGCTTCTTTACTAAAGTTCCTTTAAGTTTTGGTAAGACAAACGGTTTTGGAGTTAGTGCAGGTTTAGGACAATGGATATCTCCAGTTATTGGTGCTAGAGCAGGTGTAACCTTTGCTAATTCGCCATGGGTAGAAGGAACGAAGACAGAGAGTATGCTAGGTAAGGCAGGCGTATATTTTGACGCTATGATTAATCCTTTTGGTTTTGTAAACACCAATTATAATTGGGATAGTAAGGCTGGACTTAATCTTATAGCAGGTTATGAAATGGGTAAGCTACAGCTTGTAAATGCGGCTGCAACTGGTAAAGTTATCGGTGGTTATGGTGGTGTTCGTTTAGGAGGTCAATTATGGACTCGTCTTTCAGAAGATTTCCGTTTGACATTGTCACCAATATATACCTTGATTAATCATAGAAGTGGTAACAGCTCTAATGATAAATATAACGAGTTGGATGTCCGACTTGGTTTAACGATGTTGTTCCGTGAGCCATCACGTCGTAACTACGACTCTATACCAGCCAAAGGAGATATGCCCTATAGCGGATTCTTCATTGGTGGTGGTTTAGGTTGGAACAGTGCGATAACACGTTGGCGGTATTCTGACTATAATCGTGGTCTGGTTCTTAATGCACATGGTTTTGCAGGATATAATTTCAATATGTATCATGGGGCTAAGCTCATGATAGAACATCTGTCTAATCCTGTTTGGGAAGATAATGGAGGAACGATGGTGAAGAACACATTTAAGAATACTTTCCTTTCAGTAGATTATCAACTCAACATTCTGAATGCGATGACAGGATTCAATCCTCATCGCCGTTGGGGAGCAAATATATTCTTAGGTCCATCACTTGTGTTTAGTAATACTGATAAGAGTGTAGATTTCGGAGCAAACTTTGGAGGAATGTTGTCCTACAGAGTTCTGCCTAATCTGTCGCTCTTCTACAGTCACACTGTCTACTGGATGCGCGACAAGCATTACAACTCTCCGCTTGTTTACACTACTCCAGGCGCGATAACAAATGCTCTGAATGTAGGTCTTCTTTATAATTCCGACGGATTCTTCCGCAACCAAGCATGGAAAGGATTTGTTTTTGGTGATCCCACTTCACCTAATTTCCGTCGTCCTTGGTTTGTGGATTATTCTATTGGAACAAGTTTCTATGGCAAGGTGCCACTCGATTTTGGCAATACTGCTGGTTTTGGAGTTAGTGCCGGTCTGGGACAATGGATCTCTCCTGTTCTCGGAGTTAGAGCTGGTGCAGAATTTAGCAACTCTCCGTGGACTAAAGGTACAGATACGGAAAGCATGTTAGGTAAGGCTGGTGTGTATTTGGATGCTTTAGTAAATCCATTTGGATTCACTCTTAATTACAATTGGGATAGCGCAGTTGGTTTCAACTTCCTTGCCGGATATGAGATGGGTAAATTGCAGTTGGTGAATTCTACTGCAACCAGTAAGGCGATCGGTGGTTATGGCGGTGTTCGTTTGGGCGGTCAGCTTTGGACTCGTCTGTCGAATGACCTTCGACTAACTTTGTCGCCAGTCTATACATTGTTGAATCATAGAAGTGGACAGCCGAGCGATGACCGTTATAATGAGTTCGACCTGCGTATGGGTATAACAATGCTCTTCCGCGAACCTTCACGTCGCCTTTACGACGAGACTCCTTCTAACAACGACCTTCCCGAACGTGGGTTCTTTGTCGGTGGCGGATTAGGTTGGAACAGTGCGATAACACGTTGGCGCTATTCTGGTCATAACCGTGGTTTGATTCTCAACTTCAACGGTTTTGCAGGCTATGATCTTAACATGTATCATGGCGTTAAGCTCATGGCCGAATATGTATCTAATCCGGTTTGGGAGAAGAATGGAGGCAACATGGTTAAGAATAACTTCAAGAACACTTTCTTGTCTTTAGACTATCAATTCAACATTCTGAATGCGATGACAGGCTATAATCCTCATCGTCGTTGGGGTGCCAATATCTATCTTGGTCCTTCGATGGTGTTTAGCGATGTTGATAAGAAAGTAGATTTCGGTGCCAACTTTGGAGGAATGTTATCCTATAGAGTTCTGCCTAATCTCTCACTCTTCTATAGTCACACTATCTATTGGATGCGCGACAAGCACTATAACTCCCCATTGCTTTACACCACGCCAGGTGCAATAAGCAATGCGCTCAATGTGGGTGTTGTTTACAATATAACAGGCTTAATTAATTCTTTGAATAACCGACGTGCAAGTGCCGGTGAAAGAGGAAATGGAAATGGAAATAAAGATGGCGATAGAGATGCAGCCATTGCAAGCTTGCAGCGTCCAGCATTCTTCGACTATGGATATGGTTACGGTTACTTCCCGATGCTCCCGATAAAGTCGAATCTCTCATGGGGTAGTGCTATGCACTTCATGGGTGGAGTATGGGCTACGCCTTTCTTCGGAGTTCGTGCAGGTTTCAACTTTGCGAAAGGAGCTGGTTTGAGCACACCATCAATCGATGGAATTTCCGGACATGAGAAGCTTCACTCGGTTGGATTAGGAACAGTTGCTATCGACGCTCTTGTTAACCCGATAGGCTTCTCCAGAAATTATAATTGGAATACACCTGCCGGAGTTAACCTAATCTTGGGTTATCAAACTGGGGCAATGCTCATGAGCGACGCTCAACATCTGGATAAGAGCTTGAGCATATATGTTGACGGATTCCGTACCGGTGCACAGATTTGGGTACGTCTGAACCGTGACCTACGTTTGAATATCGAGCCGGTTTATTCTACGCTTAATGCACATGGTCGTCTATTCTTAGACCCCAATACAACCACCGTATATCGTAGAACCGAAACCGGTACGAGCACACCACTCCGCGCCGGAAACAACTTCTCGATAAAGATGGGACTCACCGTCATGCTGAACCGCTTGACAGATGCTAACTGGAATGACAGTATTTCAAATCAGCCCACTAAATTCTTCACCGGAGTTGGTGGCGGTTGGAATATCCTCTTGAGTCGTCATCGCCTTGTTGAAAGCGGAGCCAAGCTCAACGGCCTCTTCTTCCTTGGATATCGTTTTAATCAATCGTCGGCAATTCGTGCCGGTTTCGAATTCATATCCGACCGGATGAAGACTCGTTTAGATATAGGTGGAGTAGAACAGTACAGCGATAAGCGTTACAATTTAGGTTTCGTTTCGCTAGCCTATCAGATGGATGTCCTGAGCGCATTCAGAGGCTACGACCCGAACCGTAAAATAGATTTCAACTTCTTTGCTGGTCCGGCGCTTGCAATGCGTCTCAATGACAACAAGAAGATGGATGCAGCTTTGAACCTCGGTTTCTTAACCAACTACAAGCTCTCCCGCAACGTATCGTTGTTCTATAATCACAACATCTACATGTTCGGCGTCGGCAACGAAGATGTTCTGCCAACAGCAGGAATCCTCTCTAAGGTGACAGCGCTCAACACAATCAACCTAGGCTTGATGCTTCATTTCTAAGAGGAAGTTTAAATACCGAACAGCTATTGTAATAAAGGCCGTCTCAATGAATGAGATGGCCTTTTTTGTTTGTTATGCGTGAGAACATCGTCACTCCTACTGGAGGATGATTAGTGATAACGATTCCACACAGGGGTTAATACATGTGGGCTAACCCCAGAGTGGGCAAGTTGTTTCTCGCTATCCACCTTATCCATCCTATCCATCAGGACGAGTAATAATATATATATGAATTCGGTTTGAAATACCGATGGTCCCAGTTTAGGCTATGTGTATAGCCATTGTACTCCACCGTTCCTCCGAGGCTGAAGCAGATACATTAACCGAGCCACGTGTGTTGATGTTTCTTGGAACATTTTCTGCCGATTATAGGGCGGAAAGACCTACTTTTGCGATGTGTTGAAACAGACTCGATTAACAAATTATTTACATTCAAAAACAGTTTTATTTATGGAAATTAGTGCATTGCAAAAGGAGAGAGCAGGCTATCAACCCAAATTGCCGAAAGCACTCCAGGGTGCAGTAAAGATTAAAGAAGGAGAGCCTACAAAGAGTGTAGACAATCAGGATGATATTAAGAAACTTTTCCCGAACACTTACGGAATGCCGCTCGTGGAATTCGTTCCGACTGACAAAACGGAATCGAAAGCCGTCAATGTGGGTGTGATTCTCTCCGGTGGACAAGCACCGGGAGGACATAATGTGATTTCGGGTCTGTTCGATGAGCTGAAAAAACTCAATCCAAACAATAGATTGTACGGATTCCTCATGGGGCCGGGCGGATTGGTTGACCACAACTATATTGAAATCACACCCGATTTCGTACAGCAATATCGTAACACGGGAGGCTTCGACATGATTGGCTCGGGCAGAACAAAGCTCGAACAGGTTGAGCAGTTCGAGAAAGGATTGGAGATTATTCGCCAGCTCGATATAAATGCAATTGTCATCATTGGGGGCGACGACTCGAATACGAACGCCTGCGTGCTTGCCGAATATTATGCAGCGAAGAAGTACGGAGTACAGGTTATTGGCTGTCCGAAGACTATCGATGGCGACCTGAAGAACGACCAGATTGAAACATCGTTCGGTTTCGATACGGCCACGAAAACGTATTCTGAATTGATTGGAAATATTGAACGCGACTGTAATTCGGCACGCAAATACTGGCATTTCATAAAACTCATGGGGCGTTCGGCCTCGCATATCGCACTTGAATGCGCCCTCCAAACGCAGCCTAACATCTGTCTCGTTTCGGAGGAGATTCAGGCGAAAGACCAAACTCTGAACGACATAATTGAACACATCGCCGGCATAATAGCCCATCGCGCCGCACAGGGTAATAACTATGGCGTTGTGCTTATTCCCGAAGGATTGATTGAGTTCATTCCGGCAGTTGGCAGACTAATCCAGGAACTCAACGACCTTCTGGCCTCGCATGGAGCCGACTATAAAGATTTGGAACCGGCGGCACAACGGGAATATATTCTCACCCATCTGTCGGCCGGAAATCGGAGCACATTCGAGACTCTTCCCGAGGGAGTGGCTCATCAGTTGTCGTTAGACCGCGACCCGCACGGAAACGTACAAGTATCGCTCATCGAAACCGAAAAACTCATTTCCGAGATGGTTGGCGCAAAGCTCGCTCAATGGAAAAAGGAAGGAAAATACAACGGTAAATATTCGGCTCTGCATCACTTCTTCGGTTATGAAGGACGATGCGCTGCCCCGTCGAATTTCGATGCCGACTATTGCTATGCTTTGGGTGCATCGGCAGTGCAACTCATAGCCAACGACAAAACCGGATATATGGCTATCGTGAAGAACACTACGGCCAGTACTGACGAATGGAAAGCCGGAGGAGTTCCTATCACGATGATGATGAACATGGAGAAGCGTAACGGCGAGATGAAACCAGTAATTCGCAAGGCTCTAGTTGAACTCGACGGTGCTCCCTTCAAGGAATTTGCCGCGAAACGTGACTCCTGGGCTCGCGAAACTAATTATGTTTATCCCGGTCCGATTCAATATTGGGGCCCGGCTGATATTTGCGACCGAACCACCAAGACACTTCAGTTGGAGCAGGCGAAATGATACGCCGGTTTGTTCAAGCTAAGCAATAAACAAGCTTTGTGTTAAACATAAAAACCTCTTTAGTCAAAATAAGGAGGTTTTTAATTTGGAAAATATGAACAGAACTCTTCTGGCCTTGTGCCTTTTTGCAGTTATAACCCTTTCTTGTAAAGAGCATCCTACAGAGTATCGCAGCATTCCTCGGGAGAAATTGCAGGTAGAGCCTAAGGATTATAAGAAATATGCAGACGAAGCATATGCTTATTGCAAGGCAAACAAAATCTCGACTGATTTCTTTGTGTTGATTGACTTTTCTATTCATTCCGGTAAGGAAAGGATGTTCATTTGGGACTTCGGAAAGAACAAAATCACAAACAGCTTTCTGGTTAGCCATGGATGCGGTGTCCAGCCTACGGGGCAGGATTGTTCCAAAGAAAAGCCCATATTCAGCAATCAGCCGAACAGTCATTGCTCTTCGCTCGGCAAATATTGGATAGGAAGGAAGAAAATGCCCAGTCCCAGTTTTGGCGAGAAATATCTGCTTTATGGCAAAGAAAGCACCAACAGCAGAGCCCTAAAGAGAGATATTGTGATTCATCCCTGGTCAATCATCCCCGATGAGAGGCCTTATCCCAACGGAGTGCCCGAGAGTTGGGGCTGTCCGGCAGTGTCGCCGAGAGTGTTCAAGATTCTTGATGATAAGTTCCAATCCACAAACAAGAGTGTTCTCCTTTGGGCAATCTACCCCTAGAAGGAGAAATAATGGTAATCATCCACATCGGGATGATTACCATCATTCACTCAAACCTAATCGGCCTCGTCGAACCTCACCCCCGGACTAAGGGTACCTCCCCTCCGGACTAAGGGTACCTTACCCCCGTACTAAGGGTACATCGGTCCCATACTAAGGGTACATCAGTCCCGTACTAAGGGTACATCAGTCCCATACTAAGGGTACATCGGTCCCATACTAAGGGTACATCGGTCCCATACTAAGGGTACATCAGTCCCATACTAAGGGTACATCAGTCCCATACTCATCCTACATCACCCCTGGATTGATTAACCATCGAGTTTGAAGTTTGGCCTTGTGATATCAAAACACGCATACTGCAATAAAACAGATTTCGCAAATTCTATTTCGATTATGTCATACGATAAACCTCATAGGAAAAAGCTTTCCGACAGTGTGCATGAACTGCGGAGATGGTTCGGCAGACAACCATCGTCGGTTCGCTGGGCTTGCGGAATCGGAGCAGCTCTTTTGTATTGTGTCGTTTTTTATCAACTGTTCGTGGCCCCGTCGGGATTTCGGTGGCGTGCCATATACGGCGACCCGGATTATCCGGATGGCTACAGTATACACGGGATAGACATTAGCCGCTATCAAGGAAACATCAACTGGAACAGACTGCGAAATGCCATGATAGAAACTGCACCGATAAGATTCGTCATCATCAAATCGACCGAGGGCGACAGTCACCTTGACCGTAAATTCAGAGAAAACTTTATGAATGCCCGTGAAAGTGGTTTCATACGCGGGGCTTATCATTTCTGGAGCAATAATTCGTCGGCACGTCGTCAGGCCTATTTCTTCCTGGCAATGGTAGACTTGCAGCCGGGCGATTTACCTCCGATATTGGATGTCGAGTATAAACCGAAGGATATAACCATAGAAGAATTTCAGCAAAACATTCTAACGTGGCTGCACATCGTGGAAGACAGATACCATGTTAAGCCTATTCTGTACACTTACTATAAGTTCAAAGACCTGTATCTGTCTGATTCAAGATTCGATGATTACCCCTATTGGATAGCTCATTATTATGTTGGAAAGATGGAATATACCGGGCCGTGGAAATTCTGGCAGCATACCGATGCGGGACGATTGCCGGGGATTGAAGGGTATGTCGACCTGGACATCTACAACGGGAATCTCTACGAATTACATCAAATGCTTATTCCCGAGCCTATGCGGATTTTAGTACCAGACAGCACCAATCATGATTCTCTTCTTCTCGAACTGGACGAAGTCCGAGATTAGCCGCATGCTTTAGCAGCAGAGGAACATCTTCTTTATAGAATCCGCTTAGAATCAAAGTACCTTGGCTAGACATTACGTCGGAGAAAGCACGCATGTCATTTAAAAGAATGTTGCGGTTGATGTTGGCCAAAATATAGTCGAACTTCCCGTCGATATCAGTCAGAACGCTGCAATCTCCCTCCAGAACCTCTATCGAAACATCATTCAGCTCGGCGTTATGTTTAGTGTTTTTCACGCTCCATTCATCTATGTCATACGCCACGACCTCTTTAGCCCCACATTTAGCTGCAACGATACCGAGTATTCCAGTACCGCATCCGCAGTCCAAAATACGCTTACCTTCTATAGGGAGATTAAGAAGAACGGAAACAATCAATTGAGTTGTTTCGTGCGTTCCTGAACCGAAAGCCTGGCAAGGGTCAATGGTAATGGTTATTGTATAATCTGCCCCACTAACCTCATCAACAGATTTTGCACTCCTAATGATACATTTATCCTGAATCACAATAGGAGAGAATCCAATCTTCTCCCATTCCGAATTCCAATTCTCATCGCCCACCTTTTCTATATTATAAGTGATTGTAGTATCCTCTATCGGAAACTCGTTCAAAGCCTCGTCAAGCTTATCCTTATCAAACAAACTCTCCTGACAATATCCAATCAGTGTACCCTCTTCATCGTTGAACGAATCGAACCCCACGCTTCCTGCAATCGCTGCTGTTAAATCTTTACTGGTTTGTGAATATGGCTCTATTCTAAACTCTATTTGTAGATATTTCATGCCTTGTTATTTTTGTCTTGCAAAATTATGAAAAGTAGGGAAAAGCTATATGGGGCTAGGGAAATTCCGTATATTTGCCCTACTAGTTGTAAATAGTTTTGCGACGAAAGCTTTTAGAATTCCCAATAACATAGTATAAATAAGTTAACAACAACAGGAGATATAATTATGAAACAATTCATCCTTTTTTCAATTCTTGCTTCTTGTATTCCTATAACAATGTTAGCGCAAGACGATTTGTATTTTACTCCTTCAAAGAATAAAACGCAATACTCGCAGAAGAATGTTGATTCCAAAAACTATTACAGTGGAATCAATAAGAGTGAAGATGAATATAATCGTCGCTATCGTCAGGGCGATTCTTACCAGATGCTCGGAAAAGATTCCCTGCAGAGTGATATGATGCAATTCCGCGATGGCGATTCTACTTTTACCGACACAGGCAATCGGAGATATAAACGCTACTATGATACAGATGAAGACGATTTTGCATATAGTCGCCGAATGGGCCGATTCGAAGGTTTCTGGGGATGGTATGACCCATGGTTTATAGGACGTCCCTACTATTATATAGGTTGGCGATACTATGACCCGTGGTATTCCGATTGGTATGACCCATGGTATTATGGATATAGAGGATATTACGGTTACTACGGCTGGACTTCTCCTTGGAGATACAACAGATATGCAGGCTGGAGTTATCCTTATTACTATGATTCCTGGTGGGACTTATATCCATATTACGGAGGATATTATTACAGCCGGAACTACTATCCAAACGGGCACACTGGAACGGCCAATCATTGGGGAAGCTCGTCGTCATATTATGATGGAGCATACAGAGGCGGAAACTTCAGTGGATACCGAGGAAACAACTCATCGGGCTCGCGTTCTACACGCGGATATGTAGAAAGAGATTTCGGAGGTAACAGAAGCTACTCCGATAACTTCTCAGGCTCACGTCAGAATTACAACTCCGGTTCGCGCCAGAATTACGAAGGCAGAAGTTTCGGTACTCGTTCATACAACAACTCGCGTAGCACAGAATCCTATGATTCGCGTTTCGGTGGCTCGCGAACAGAAACTCGTAGTTCGAACTATCAACGCTCCTATGATAACAACCGAAGCAGTTCCTTCGGTAGCGGAAGCTCAAACAGTAGTCGGAGCTTCGGTAGCGGAAGCAGTAGCAGTAGTTTCAGTGGTTCTCGCAGTTTCTCCGGTGGCTCCGGCAGTTCGAGCGGTTCGGGTAGTTTCGGCGGTTCACGAAGCGGCGGAAGTTTTGGCGGACGCAGATAGAAATCATTAACTAAATAGTATTATAAATAAATCGATTATGAAATTAAGACACATCTTCATAGCAACGTCATTGGTTGCACTGCCCGTTGTTGCGCAAGAAACTTATGAGAATGCAAGAATCATGGGCGAAGACCTTAACGGAACGGCCCGGTATGTAGGTATGGGAGGAGCTTTGGAAGCTCTTGGAGCCGATATATCGACAATTGGAACTAACCCTGCCGGAATCGGATTATTTCGTCACAGCACTTTCTCGATAAGTGCCGGTCCGGTTTTCAAAAAGAGTGGCAAAGAGTTCAACAGCGGTTCTAAAACCAATTTGAGTTTCGACCAGATAGGCCTCGTGTACTCAACGCGAACCGGAGACAACGAATACATAAACTTCGGATTCAACTATCATAAGGGAAAGAACTTCAACTATTTTCTCAACGCAGCTAATTCTCTTAATGGGAGCTCGCAAAACGCACAATCCTACCTCAAAGGATTGTTAGGAAGCGAACTGGATGGTGGATTCAATATTGATAAAGGCAAAGATGGGAAGTACTATGGCTACGTCAACGACAAGAGCGAACAAACAGCTCTCACATGGAGTCAGCTTGACTATCTATATTGGAACACCATGATTCCTGATGCTAAGAATGGAAATAATTTCTTCTACTACGACGCGAGCTCTTACGACTTCAATCGTGAGAACACCGGCTATGTTGGAAACTACGATTTCAACTCGAGCGTTAATATCAACGATCGACTATTCCTCGGATTCACCATCGGCCTTAAAGACATGCACTATAACAGCTACAGTCAATATCGTGAACAGCTATCCGGCAACCTCGGAAGCGTAACCGTGCAAGACGAGCGGCAAATCACCGGATCAGGATACGATATAGCCTTTGGAGCCATCTATCGCCCCATACCTGCATCGCCTTTCAGAATTGGAGCCTACATCAAATCGCCCACATGGTACGAGCTTGAAACCAGCAACCAAACCGTTATCCACAATAACGCGACCTCAGGTGGGACTTACGACCATGGACGGGTGTCGAACAGCTACAAATTTAAACTCTGGACACCATGGCGATTCGGTCTGTCGTTAGGACACACTATAGGTAATAGATTCGCAATTGGCGTTACTTACGAATATGAAGACTATAGTAGCACAAACACACGAGTCAACGACGGAACTTATGTAGACTACTACTATGGTGATATCTACGAAACATCTGTCAAGGATGCCGTGATGAACAATCACACCAAAGGCGCTCTCAAAGGCGTGAGCACATTCAAAGTCGGAGCCGAGTTTAAGCCTGTTGCCGACCTTTCACTCCGTGTAGGATATAACTATGTGAGCTCGAAATATTCGGCAAATGCCCAGAAGAATCCATCTCTAGCATCATTGGGAACGAGTTATTCCTCGGCAACCGATTTCACTAATTGGGATGCAATCAACCGTTTCACTTGCGGAATAGGCTATCGAATCAACGATTTCAGTATCGATATGGCTTATCAGTACAGCGCTCAGAACGGAACTTTCTATCCTTTCTCTTCAATGACCGTGGAGGATACAAAAAATAATAAAGTCTACAAGAATACTCCCACACCTACTAAGGTTGAAAACAACCGAGGACAGTTGTTATTCACGTTAGGTTTCCATTTTTAGACGATAGTATTTCCCATTTATTCGGTTACTTCGGTAACCAACTAAGAAACAGGATGCGAATTTATTAGTCGCATCCTGTTTTTGTAGTATATACTGGTGTATAAGTCGGTTTTTTGCGTGCTCTTGAAAATGCACACGTGAGCCCATAAATTTCTTCACACTTGTATAACCCATTATACTCACTTGTATAACTCATTATACTCACTTGTATAACTCATTATACACATTTGTATAACTCATTATACACATTTGTATAACTCATTATACTCACTTGTATAATTCATTATACACATTTGTATGATTCATTATACACCTTGCGCGTTGCCGTCGGACACGTGTCCCCGTAAATTTCTTTACGTGTTGCTTTTTACGGGGACACGTGAAGAAATTTACGGGCTCACGTGTGCATTTTCAAGAGGATGCAAAACGTGAGTTCGGTTTAGTTGTTTTCTAGCTCCGAACTCACGTAATGCTGGTTTATTCTGGACTTGCGTAAGCGTTATTTCACTACGCGCTTTTTGCCATTAATGATATAAACGCCGCGTGGCAGACCGTTGAGCATCTTGGCTTTGGTGCGAACTCTGGCGCCGCCGAGGTTTATGACATCCAAGAGTGTTTCGTTGCCGTCGACCTTTTCGATAGACGTAACGGTGACTGAAGCGTCGTTGGAGAAGCCTGATTCGTTGACTTCGCCTTCCTTCGAGGTGTAGATGGCGGTAACGTTATAGACGTGGTTGCCGAGGGCGGTTGCGTCTGTGTAAGTGAACTTGTTGCCGTTTAGGCGGGCAATTTGTTTTCCGTCTCGGTAGATGATGAATGCCGTTACGTCGTCGTCGGCTCCTGTGGCGAGTTGCTCGTAGCTAACATCGTCTACACCGAAAACATAGGCGCCTTTCTTGGGCGTGTTGTGGTGTATGGCGAAGTATTTTGCTCCTTCTGGTAGTTCGATGGTGATGTGCTTCCAGTTTGAACCTTCGTTGAAGGCTACTGTGCCGTCGGCTTGAGCGCCTTGGAGCTTGACGAAGCTTGTTGTGTCTGTGCCTGTCGTGGAATAGAGCACGTCGAAGTACTCGGTGCAGCTCTTGTCGCCTGCACGTGTGGCTATATTCATCACGTAGAATGAAATTTCTTGCTTTCTGCCCGATAGGCGCGGCGATATGAGCCAGTTGTTTTGCGTAACGAGTTTGCGGTCGGCATTGTAAGCATAGATGGCGGCGGCGTATTGGTTGCCCTCGTGAGGGGTTAATCCGGGGTTGACGGTGGTCATGTTTGCAATCCACGAGTTAGGATTGAAGGCTGTGAAAGCAAATGCTTCTCCCTGTCCGGGATAGGATGAAGATGGTTGCAGTGCTCCGGCTGTTCCTTTGTCGCCGTCGATAAGTGTCCAGGGCGACATCTGTGTTGCAAATGGCGTATAGCTTTCAAATCCATCGTTGATTAGTTCCGGTTCGGGTAATACTGGTTGTCCCCAGGTGAGTGTTGCTTGTCCGCCTTCGGCTGCTTGGGCTTGCAGGTTGTTGATGCGTCCGTAGGGCGATGCTATTACATTGACGCTATTTGTTTCTGTGTCGTCGTCATCGGCCGATTCGTCGCCGTCGTATTCAATCATGGCCTTTACGTTCAGTTTTGCTGCCTGTTCGTTTATGGCTACGGATAAGTTCATGCTGACGGTGTCGCCATCGAGAGAAGCTAATGGTTGGTTTACGCTAACCGTGTTGCACGGCTTGTCGTTTGCATAAAGCACTACACGATAAGCGTCGGCCCTTTTGGAGCCGAGGTTCTGTAGCGTCACGGTTACGTTGCCGGTCTTGCCTGCTCGAATGCTTTCTGGTGTTTTTATGCTTGTGGCAGCTATGTTGCGGTCAAGCTGGTCGATTATGTTTATGTTGTCGACGCCGATTAAGACTTTGGAACCTTGGGCCGCACCGCTGAACTTGACGATTATGTATCGTTCTGATGAGAAAGAGGCCAGGTCGACCAGTTGGCGTGCCCATCCGTTCTTATCGGTCTTTGTTAGGTCGTACTCTGCCGCTACGTGGTCTATTCCGTCGGGCGTTTGCACGAGTACTTTCAGCGTGGCTTCGTTGCCCACAAGTGAGTATAGGTCGAAGAAGAGTTTCGGGCGAACTGCTCCCGATAGTGTAACCTTGGGCATGTTGACCGATGTTTCGTCGCCTTGTTGGATGGTGAAAGGAACGGTTGTCCCGGAGTGTTCCTCGCTGTAGTTAGCCCATACCAGGCTGCCGCCGTCGTTGTCGGAGGCTGCATCAGTAACTACACGCCAAGGTGCGGCCGTTTTCCTATTGTTATATTGTTCGTTACCCAGGAGCGATGCAAAGCCGTTGTCTAGCTTCCCGCCTTTCATACTTTCCTTAAAAGGCAGTACGATGCTTGGGCCTATCACCACTCCGCGCGCTGATATGTAATCGCTATGTCCGCCTTCGCCGTTGGCTCTTGCTGCGAACCATGCCAAGGTTTGTGTTTTACCATCTTCGGCGGTGGTGATGTTTGGGTTAAATGGTATGGTTGTGCTTGTTTCGCCGAGCAAGCTAGTTGTGAGCGAGTCGCCCAATTCGCCGTCTACCAGTGAGAAGAACGTCATGCTAACCTTCTCTGGACGGAGGAATCCGCCGTTAACACCTGTCGCACCGAAGGCATTCCAGGTTGCATGCAGACTTGTACCTTGGTCAACGAACGATACGCCGGTAGGATTCTTCGGTCTATCCATTCCGATGAAAGCGCGTGTTGTTACCGTGCGTCCCGAATGTCCGTCGAGATATGGCGTAATTGTGTAGGAGTGGAATCCGTTTGCCGGAACATCGTTATCTGTCCACGATACTTTCGCTCCCGGAATCGAGCTACCGATTCGGGTAACTAAAACATCGTCGCGCTTTACTACAAAGCTGTCTATTCGGGCCAGTGTTGCGCCGTTTATGGTTATGTTAGGCGCAGTGAATTTCAGCGTAGCTTGTAGCGTTCCGTTTTGTCCCGGAATCACGGTTGGTGATTTCACCGAATCGGGTGCAGCTGTGTAAGCCGTCTTGGTGATGGTTATACTGTCGATGGCCACCTGAAACTTTTCGCTGGCGGCGGTGTTGTCGTGGAAGCCTATGTAGAAGTTACCATTGGTGTTGGGTATCAAGTCGGCCGTGCAAACCTGCCATTTTCCGTTGGTTTCCGAATGGGCGGGTGTGAATGTTTCTATTAAGGTGTTGGTCATTTGTGCGGGAGTGTCGCCGTTTCCCCATTTCACCTCAATGGTGTTTTTATACTTGTCCATGATGTTGCGTACTCGGAAAGCAACGGTATATACGCGGTCGGTTGTGAGATGTATTGGCGGTGTGATAAGCCAATCGTCGCTGGCTGCGGTGGCATGTCCTTGGTTGCTCATCGCGCCATAGCCTGCAACGCCATTGGCCCACCAGGTGAAGCGGTCGTTGTTCGCATCGATAACTTTAAAGAGGGCCAGTGCCGAAGTTCCTTCGAACGTATGATTCCAGTCGGGCTCGATTGCTGCGCCGGCTATCAAAGTCGAGGTGTTGGCCCAACGTCCTTTAGCGTCGCCGCTTATGGCTCTGACGGCATACGTGTAGCTGCCCAATTGAGCTCCCGACACGTCGTCGGTGCACGATGTACCGCTGATGCCTGTTGCCACTGTTGTGGTGTCGCGTCCTTGTATGCGCACAACATCGTAGGTGAGTGTGCCGAGTGTTCCCTGATGAGTGCCGGCCGTTGGCGCAGTCCATGTTATTGTTACAATACCGTTGGAAAGCGTTGCCGACGGATTACCTACAGTTTGCGGTTCGTCGAACCCCACCCATTTGTTCGTCGTGGCTGCCGGCGACGCCCCGTTGGTGTTCGATACGGTTACCGCGAAAGCGTAATCGCCGCTGTACGTTAAACTGACGGGCACGCTCACTGTTGCACCCGGCTGTGACGTTCCGGAAGTGAGTTGCGAACCGTTGGCAGTGATGGCGTAGTCGATATTTCCTTGCAAGTTGCTTCCGCCAACTGTTTGTGTTGGCATGGTGAAGTTCACGGTGCCGCTAAGACTTGTTCCGCTGAATGCAACCGTTAGGTTTGTAACCGCGGCAGGAGAGTCGCCGGTTGCACTGACCGGCGCAATCAGCATGCCGAACATCGTGACGTGGGCATCTGATACTTTAGTGGCTGCTCCGGTGGTTAGGTTTACGGTGTAGAGGGCTGTGTTGTAGTCCTTATCTTGTGCATACCAGTAGAATGTGTCGTCCTTTGAATCTATCTCGCCCGTCTGGTCGTAAGGGCCACCCCATTCGTCGATGAGTTCAATTCCGGTAGGACCTACGAGTGTCTCGGTGCCATTGATTATAGAGATGTTGTAAAGATTACCGTCGGCCGCGATACCGTAAAGTCTTTTGTCGGCCGTTATGCCCATTGCTACATATCGGCGCGTAGTAGAGCCAAACGTTGTGCGTGTGCGTGTACGATAGTCTACGGTGCCCAACTCGTATTGCTGATTACTTGCCGAGCTGTTGTAAAATTCTCCATAAACGGTGTCGTCTTTGGCTTGTGCTGTTTCGAGTGCAGCTAGCGAGAAGTCGTTATAGCTTTTGCCGCTTCCCGTCCAGGTTGCGAGGTCGTAGGTGTAGAGCGTCAGTTCGCCGCTTCCCACTCCATAACGTTGGAAGTCCACGGCGTATAGTTTTCCGTCGACCACCTGAACACCGTTTTTGGCGATGCGTTGATTTTGCTTGCTCACAGGTGTGAACTCAATATCGCCGGCCGTACTTTTCGGATGGAAGGAATAGAATCCCCATTCGTCATTGATTTTGATGTTTCCCCAGAGTGTGAGTTTTGGGTCTGCAGAACCGGTTTTGAGCAGGATGATTCTCTGCTGCGGTGTGAGGTTTTGCAGAAGTTGTTTTGATTGCGTTGTGCCGGGTTTCACCAGCTTTTGTGCTTGCTGTGCTGCACTCGGTATAGGCTGAAGTAGAGCCAGTGCGGTCAGCATGATTGTTGTCATTATCTTCTTCATAAACTCTTAAAAATAGGTAATTGGTTTCGGCGCAAAATTAAAGAGTTGTAATTGATAGAGAATAAATGCAGGTGCAGTTTTTCTATGGTTAATGCAGTTGGAGGTGTCTTTCATGCTACTGTTTTGTATTTTCAAAGTGTTTTGTATTGCTTTTGCGTCGTTGGCGCAAGCCTCATGCACTTTTGTTTTGTATTTGCGTCGTTGATGTAAAATTTAATGCAGGATAAAGAAAATGAGTTCTTTCATCAGTTCGCCGGCGCTTGTGCTGGGGTTGTCGAGTCCTTTACTTTTGGCGTCGATTTCGCGGATTTTGGATATGATTTCCATGGTTTTTCTGCTGGGATAGTTTTGCAAACCGAGGGCATAGTCGCGTGCGCCCCAAGCTGTGTGCATGTCTAGTGCGTGTGCAATGTCGGCTTCGGTTTCTTTCTTAGGGGCGTAGTGCACAATCATTAGATTTTGAAAGTAGGCGAAGAATAGGGGTAGGAAGGCAAAAAGCGAACCGGCTTTGGGGTTACTGTCGAAGTATTTTATAATTCGGTTGGCTTTCAGTGTGTCTTTTCTGATAACGGCGTCGCGCAGTTCGAATGAATTGAACTCCTTGCTCACGCCGATTTCTTTCTCAACGAGTTCGGGGGTTATCCGGCGGTCGTTGTCGGGCATGGCTATGAGTAGTTTGTCGAGTTCGGAGGTTAATCGGTTAAGGTCGGCGCCTACAGCTTCGACTATCATTTGAGTTGATTTCGGGTCGATGGTTGCTTGCCGTGCTTTTAGGTAGTTTTGAATGAAGTCGGGCAGCTGATAGTCGCGCAGCTTCTTGCTTTCGAACACCACGCCTACCGCTTGGGCAAGGGAGATTACTTTTTTTCGTGCATCTATTTTTCCGTTTTTGTGGCACCACACGAGTATGGTTGAGTTGACGGGGTTTCGGAGATATTTCTCCAGCGGTTCGAGCGAGCGAACATTCTGTGCCTCCTTAACGATGATTACTTGATGCTCGGCCATCATGGGATAGCGTCGCGCCATGTCGGCAATTTGTCCGGCGGTAGCGTCGGAGCCGAAACAAACGGTTAGGTTGAAGTCTTTCTCTTCGGGCGATAGGATTTGGTTTGCCATGTAGTCGGCTATCTGGTCGATGTAGTACGACTCTTCGCCCATGAGGATGTATATCGGTGCGAAGTTGCGGGATTCGAGGCTTTGCATAATCCCCTGGAAAGTTGTTTGTTGTTTTGTTGCCATTTGTTTTTTGTTGTTGGGCGTGGCGTTGCATTTTTCTTGATTATGAATACCTGCTCTTACCTTTGCAAAGGTAATGAAACGAAGATGAACAGCTTGAATCTCCCTTCCTACGAAGCTCGTGTAAGAAGTGTTTCCGGGCGTAGACAAATATTTGATGTTCTGCGGAAGAAATATGTTTCGCTCACTCCCGAAGAGTGGGTTCGACAGCATTTTATTCATTATCTCATCAGACATCTGGGCTATCCGGCAATGCTCATGGCCAACGAAGTACAGTTGCAAATAGGCGATAAGCGGGTAAGGGCCGACAGCGTGCTCTACGACCGGCGTTTGGCACCGCGAATGATTATGGAGTATAAAGCGCCCGATGTAGCGCTCACGCAAAAGGTGTTCGACCAGATTTCGGCTTATAATCTTCTTCTTCGGGTTGACTATCTTGTGGTGACTAATGGTCTTGATGCCTATGCCTGCAAGATGGATTATGAGCGAGGCAGTTATTCTTTCATGACTTCTATTCCAGCCTATTCCGAGCTTTGAGGATGAACTAAATGACGCATAGCATGCCCTCCCCAGATGTTGTCGCCGTCGTAGCGGAATCCTGCACGAATGTATAACCGTTCGGCCCGAGGATTGCCCTTGTCGACAAGTAATCCGGTGGGCAATCCCATATCTTTTCCTTTCTTAACGGCCGCTTCGATGAGCAGTGTGGCTATTCCGCGCCCGCGAAAAGCCTTGTCTACACAGAGTGAATCGATGTATAGCTCGCCGGCCGTTGTTTCGTCGGGCATGTCGGAGAAATCGCGCCCGAACGCCTCCTTGGCTCCGTCGACAAACGCACGGCGAAGTTCGTGCAACAGAGCGCCGTCGTAGGTTACGCATATTCCAATCAATCGGCCGGTCTTATCGACGGCAACTAGCGTGTTTAGGAAGGAATATTGCGAGTGTTCGGTTTCTACCAGGCCGGTTATCAGTCGGTGGAAATCGTCGAGCGTATGATTAGGTCCTGCAAACCACTGGCAGCATTCGTGATTCATGGCTTCCATAATCATCCGGGCAATCGCGGGGGCCTGTTCTTTCTTAGCGTTTTCAATTGTAATCATGCTGCGAAGGTAGCTAAAACAGGCCGCTTCAAGCGTCAGAGAAAAAAGCCTTACTTTTACTGCCGAGTTAAGAACATCATATTTCCCCAGAACATTTTAAATCAAGAAAGAGTAATGATTAAAACCATCTTATTCGACCTCGGAGGGGTTATCTACACCGGCGACGTAGACCGAGCTATGAGTCGATTCAGGGATATCGGATTACAGGATGTTGAGAAGCGCCTCAACGCCTATACGCAAACCGGAATATTCGGTAAGCTGGAAGACGGCTCTATGTCGGACACCGACTTCCTCGGCACACTTTCTACCCTCTGCCATCGCGACATTTCCTGGCAAGAATGCCAACACTGCTGGCTGGGTTACTGCAAGGAACTTCCCGAACGAAACATTGCGTTCTTAGAACGTTTGCGACACGAAGGCTACAGGCTCGTGCTGGCCAGCAATACCAATCCTTTTGTTATGGAATGGATGGAAAGCGGCCGTTTCGACAGTCGGGGCAACGGTATCGGGCACTACATTGACCACCTCTATGTGAGTTATAAACTCGGGCATCTCAAACCTGCTCCCGAATTTTTTCTCTCCATACTCGAACAAGAAAACATTGCGCCCGCCGAAGCTCTCTTCATAGACGACAGTCCCGGCAATGTGGCGTCGGCCGCCAAGCTCGGTATAAATACCCTGCTGGCCGAGAATGGGGCCGACTGGACACAAGCAATGCTCAACGAACTCGAACAATTGAAATAGAATAGCCCTATGAACAAGAACGAACAAAAAGAACAGATTCTCATTCGCGTCACCGGACACGACCGTCGTGGACTCACAACCTCCATAATGAGCATACTCTCAAGATATGGTGCGAGCATTCTCGACATCGGACAGGCCGATATTCACGCAACTCTCTCGCTGGGCATTCTCATCCGTATCAGCGACACTAATTCCGGACAGGTGATGAAGGAACTTCTCTTCAAGGCCACCGAGCTGGGAGTGAACATCGGTTTTTCGCCCGTGTCCGACGAAGAATACGAAGCCTGGGTCGACCGTCAGGGTAAGAACCGCTATATACTCACAATTATCGGTCGCTCGCTTTCGGCTGCCAACATCGAGGCCACAACGCGTGTCATTGCCGCGCAAGGATTCAACATCGACTCTATTCTAAGGCTCACAGGCAGGCAAAGCATACGTCGGCAGAGTCAGAGCGTTCGAGCCTGCATTGAATTCTCACTCCGCGGAACTCCTAACGACTACGACATGCTTCAAGCCCAACTCATGCAAATGAGCCACGAACAGGGTATCGATTTCTCTTTCCAGAAAGACGACATGTATCGTCGCATGCGTCGCCTCATTTGCTTCGACATGGACTCAACTCTCATTCAAACCGAGTGTATCGACGAGCTGGCCCGCAGAGCAGGCGTGGGAAAGGAAGTGGCCCAAATAACAGAACGGGCTATGCGAGGCGAGATTGATTTCCGTGAAAGTTTCATCCAGCGCGTGGCGCTACTTAAAGGGCTCGACGCCTCTGTGATGGCCGATATTGCCGAGAAACTGCCCATGACCGAAGGAGTTGACCGCCTGATGAGCGTGCTCAAACGTTGTGGTTACAAAATTGCCATCCTGAGTGGTGGATTCACCTACTTCGGCGAATATCTTCAGCGTAAATATGGCATCGATTACGTCTATGCCAATCAGCTCGAAATCGACCAGAACAACCGTCTCACCGGTGGGTTTGTGGGCGACATAATAGATGGCAAGCGCAAAGCCGAACTTCTAAAACTCATCGCCCAAGTCGAGAAGGTTAATCTCGAACAAACCATCGCCGTGGGCGACGGGGCCAACGACCTCCCCATGATATCCGAAGCCGGCCTTGGCATTGCCTTTCACGCCAAGCCCCGCGTTCAGGCCACCGCCGAGCAGAATATCACCACCATAGGGCTCGACGGCGTTCTATACTTCCTTGGAATGAAAGACAGTTATCTCGGTGAGGCCGGTAAGCTGTAGTTGGGTTCTCCTTCAGTTAACCTGTGCAGACACCCGCCATCCTTCTATTTCGATTTCGGAAGTAACTTAAGCTGAAAAATAAAGGAGAGGACGAGAATTACGTCCTCTCCTTTTTGCATGTGTGTAAGATGTTCTGGCTCGTCGCCCTTTGGCGAAACGCTGCCGCCATTGGATTTAACTCTTCGCGCTTTGGCGAAGCGTTCTCGCCGTTGGATTTAGCTCTTCGCGCTTTGGCGAAGCGTTCTCGCCGTTGGATTTA